>JACCDN011015618.1_pt1 | contig 27140 bp, 24 predicted proteins | sample 7441691 | NCBI WGS metagenome assembly JACCDN01 (sample SAMN15323439, study PRJNA562643) | freshwater metagenome | isolation source: river surface water | place: USA:Blue River Watershed | collected 2017-08-16 | reverse complement strand
ATTAGCCTCGGCCCACCTACCGGCGGCAATAACTAGCGCGAATGGAAATCTTGCTTGCCCTGGGCGGCCTCGCTCTGTGCGTGGCCGTGTGGGGCATTGCTATTGAACGCCACCTGTATGTGGTTCGTCGCGAGACCATAGCGGTGCTTCCGGCAGGCAGCCGAGAAATCAAGGTGCTGCATATTGGCGATATTCACATGGCGCCTTGGCAAAAGCGCAAACAGCTTTTTATTCGCTCGCTTGGCAACCTAAAGCCAGACCTTGTTGTTAATACGGGAGACAACCTCGGCCACCTGAATGCGATCGCGCCAGTTTTGTCAGCACTAAAACCGCTTCTTGAGGTTCCGGGTGTTTTTGTAAACGGATCAAATGATTATTACGCGCCAGTGTTGCGAAACCCGCTCGGTTACCTGGCAAAGCCTTCTGAACGAAGTGAAGGCCCGGCGCTAGACACTGCGAGACTAGTCGGATCATTTCAGGCGGCCGGCTGGAAGAACCTGAACAACCACGAGGGATCGCTAACCATAAATGGCGTGAAGCTCGGATTCTTAGGCGTTGATGATGCCCATGACGAACTCGACGACCTGGCTTCACTCGACGACCAGCGACGAAAGGTTGCAGACGCAACACTGCTAGTTGGCGTTAGTCACGCTCCCTATCTGCGGGTTATTGAGGCTATGACCAACCAGGATGTAAAACTACTTTTCGCTGGGCACACTCACGGCGGACAGGTTTGCATACCAGGATTGGGAGCCCTGGTCACAAACTGCGACCTGCCTGCTCGATATGCCAAGGGGTTAAGTGCTTGGACTTTCAACGGCAAATCACTAATTCTGAATGTCGTTGCTGGCCTAGGGCATTCGATTTTTGCACCAGTGAGATTTGCGTGCAGGCCCGAGGTTCGATTGTTGACCCTAACCGCTGTAGCTATTTAGCCCACTGAATTTCTTCGAAGGGGCCTTCGTTCTTAGTTCGGGTGTCAACCAGCTCTAACCAAACGATGATTCTATAGGTGTTCACATAGACCGGTTCGCAGCTGGTCAACGTCATATATTTGCCGCCCTCGTGAGCGCCATCCATGCCAACCGGAACCTTATCAATCACGTCAATCTGAGTAGGTTCGACAATCAGGGTCTGGCGATACTCGTAGTCATACCAAGCTTCTGAAGTCTCGACATAAATATGGTCACCAGTCTTGATACGGTGAATATCTCTAAATGCGCCACCAAAACCACCACGGTGTGCAGCCACAGCAAAATTGCCGACCTCGCCTGGCATTTGGGTCTTGGTGTAGTGACCGATGCCGATTTCATTCAATACTGGGTGCCAGCGGGTACCTTCGGCAACAAGTCGCACATACTTTTCTTCGATGCGAGGGATGTAGATTCGACCAAATATATCGGCAAGGGTGTTTGCATCGTCAGGGTCGACAAACTTTTGCTCTGGTTTGGCACTAGCCGCTGCCGAAGGCTGAACAAAGTCTTGCGCGTTCTGCTGCTGTTCGCCAGCAAGAATGTTGTCTTGAGCCATCGTTCCCCAATAGCCCCAAGCAGCTGTAGCAACCCCGGCAACCACTAGGGCAGAACCGACAACCACACGAATGCTGATCTTTGGCCGGCCTTCGGCACGCCGAGCAGGAAACTTTATCTTCATCTTGAAGCGACTAATTGTTTAGTGACCAAACTTCTGGGCCAAGGGCGATCCACTGCCCGGTTGAGTTCTCGCATCGCGCAGTAATGTTCTCGACAAAACAGGTGAAACCAGCGACGCTAATGCTTTGGCCGGTGGCAAGAATTTGAGCGTTGGCGGCATCGGCATATGGGCCGCCAGAGCAGGCGAATTCAGCGATCTCGCCGGTCTCTGGTTGAGCTCCCCAAAGACGAACCTGGTATCCATAGCTGTATTCACAGGTATCAGGAACCGGTACGGGCTGGTAAACCGCCGCAGCTTCGTTCTGCTCACACAAGACAAAGTTGCTCATTGTGCTGATTGAGCAAGCGGTTGGGCCATCGCCGACCTTGAACACATAGTCACCAAAACCATCGTCATAGGTGACTGGGTCAACGGCGATTACGTCAACGGGAGCAGGGCTGGGTACGAGCGACTGATTAGGAGTTGGCGTCACAATAGCGGTTGGTTCACCAGTTGGTTCAGCAGCACCTGGGGCAGCGCAACCAGCGGCCGAAAGGACTAGGCCAAGGCCGATAAACAATGCAGCAATGCGTGACATGTTCACAGATTATCGACTAGCAAGCCGCTAGGCAGGCTCGACACAGTTGGGCGTAACAAGAATTTATTAGAACTCGCGAGCGACAAGCTCGGCGATTTCATAAGTATTCAACGCTGCACCCTTGCGAAGATTGTCGCCCACCACAAATAGTTCAACGCTGTTCGGAAAGTCGAGCGACTGACGAATACGGCCAACAAAGGTTGGGTCTTGACCAACAACCATTGCTGGAGTTGGGTACTGGTGGTTGGCTGGGTCATCAACTACCTCAACGGTTGGCTGTGCGTTTAGAACATCACGAACTTCATCTGCGGTGAGTGGGTTTGCAAAAGTGGCGTGAACAGTTAGCGAGTGAGCAACCTGAACTGGCACACGAACACAGCTTGCAGCAACCTTTAGGTCGCTGATGCCTAGAATCTTGCGCGACTCGTCGCGAACCTTTAGCTCTTCTGAGGTGTGACCGCCAGCCTTCAGTGATCCGGCAAACGGAATCACGTTCAATGCGATTGGGTGAGCCCAAGGTGAGTTTGAAAGGTCGTTACCTGCAGCGGCAAGGGCAGCCTTTACGTCACCGGTGTTGGTACCAAGAGTTGCATCCTTGCAAACAATTGCAGTCTCAGCAGCAAGTTCTTCAATTCCCGCAGCGCCAGCACCAGAAACAGCCTGGTAGCTAGAAACAACTAGTTCTTTCAGGGTCCACTTTTCGTGAAGTGCACCCATGGCAGCCATCATGGTCAAAGTGGTGCAGTTTGGGTTCGAGATGATTCCGCGAGGGCGGTTTTTAGCCTGCTCTGGGTTTACCTCAGGAACTACCAATGGCACATCTGCATCCATGCGGAATGCACCCGAGTTATCCACCGCAACAGCGCCGCGCTCTGCAGCGATCGGAGCCCAAACCTCAGAAACCTCGTCAGGCACGTCGAACATAGCGATGTCGATTCCGTCAAAAGCCTCAGGAGAGAGCGCAACAACAGTTAGCTCTTCACCGTGCACGGTGATCTTCTTGCCAGCTGAACGAGCACTGGCGATCAAGCGAATTTCGCCCCAGATGTTTGGGCGACTGTTGATGATTCCGATCATTACGGTGCCTACTGCACCGGTTGCACCTACGAGAGCGAGATTTGGCTTAGCCATGTTGGTCTCCTGACTTGGATGTTTGAAAGTTTGTGATTTAGCTAGATAAATTAGCGGCCGGTGCCGGCGTAAACAACGGCTTCGATTTCGCTGTCGAGGCCGAATGCTGTGTGAACCGCACGAGCAGCATCGTCAACCTGGTCATCGCTGGTGATGACCGAGATGCGAATTTCAGAGGTCGAAATCATCTCAATGTTGATTCCCGCCTTGGCAAGAGCAGCGAACAATGTCGCTGAAACTCCAGAGTGGGTGCGCATTCCGGCACCAACAACTGAAAGCTTGCCAATTTCTTCGTCAACCTCAACAACGCGGAATCCTAGGTCAGCCTTAGCAGCCTCAAGTGCTGCAGCAACCTTCTTGGTGTCTGCCTTTGGAAGAGTGAAGCCGATGTCGCTAACAGCATCGGTAACGTCTGAACCAGTCGGGGTGTTCTGAACAATCATGTCGATGTTCGCGCCAGCGTCAGCAACAATCTTAAAAAGCTCTGCTGCCTTACCTGGAACATCTGGAATACCGATGACCATAATCTTGGTCTGGCCCTTGTCGATTGCTACACCTGATACGACTGACTCTTCCATGCCTTCTCCTGCTTTTTGTGAGTAAACGATTGTTCCCGGGTCGGTGCTGAATGTTGAACGAACTCTTAGGTCAACGTTGTGACGACGAGCAAATTCAACGGCACGGATGTGGAGGATCTTTGCGCCAGCTGCCGCTAGCTCAAGCATCGACTCGATGTCGATCGCATCGAGTTTCTTAGCACCCTTAACCACGCGTGGGTCAGAGGTGTAAACACCATCGACGTCTGAGTAGATTTCACAGACATCGGCTTTGAGGCCAGCGGCTAGTGCCACCGCGGTGGTGTCTGAGCCACCGCGACCAAGAGTTGTAATGTCGCGAGTTTCTGGGTTAAATCCCTGAAAACCTGCGACGATAGCGATGTTTCCGGCTTCAACTGAGGCACGGATGCGCTCTGGAGTGACCCCGGCAATGCGGGCGTTGCCGTGAACGGCGTCGGTGGCAATACCCGCTTGTGAACCGGTGAATGATTGTGATTTGCCACCCAATGAGTTGATTGCGATTGCCAGCAACGCCATCGAGATGCGCTCACCAGAAGTAAGCAGCATGTCAAGCTCGCGAGGGCTCTCGTGTGGGTCAACTGAAACCGAATTGGCTAGATCGAGCAGCTCGTCGGTGGTGTCACCCATCGCTGAAACAACAACTACAACCTGGTTGCCAGCTTTTTGGGTTTCAATAACGCGTGCTGCAACATGCTTAATCTTGTCGGCATCTCCAACAGATGAACCGCCAAACTTCTGCACGATAAGGGCCAAAATTGGTCTCCTGAATTTAGGGGTGAAATGAAGCGAAATACGCCACGAAGTCCCAATTCTAGCGGACTTGCGGACCGCTGAAAAGAAAAAATCAGCGATTGGTTTAGTGAATTTAACTGACTGTTCTTCTACCTTCGAAGGCACGCCCAAGAGTTACTTCGTCTGCATATTCGAGGTCGCCGCCAACTGGTAACCCTGAAGCCAATCTTGAAATGGTGATCCCAAGCGGGCTGAGCATTCGAGTTAGGTAGGTTGCCGTTGCCTCGCCCTCAAGGTTTGGGTCAGTGGCAATGATGATCTCTTGAATTGCGGTGTCACTCAACCTCGCCATCAATTCTTTGATGCGCAACTGGTCGGGACCGATTCCTTCAATCGGACTGATAGCTCCCCCAAGCACGTGGTAGAGCCCTCGGAACTCACGGGTGCGCTCAATAGCCTGTACATCTTTTGACTCTTCGACCACGCAGATTGTGGTTCGATTTCGGCGGGCATCGCGGCAAATGTTGCACTGAGTTTCTTCGGTCACGTTGCCGCAAATTTCGCAAAAGCGCACTCGCTCTTTAACCTCGAGCAAGACCTGGGCCAATTTTTGCGGCTGGTCGTCTTCAGCCTGCAACAAGTAGAAGGCAATTCGCTGGGCTGACTTTGGGCCAACTCCAGGCAATCGACCAAGCTCGTCGATGAGTTCTTGAACTACACCTTCATACATTATTTGCCGCCGTTTTTATCGATGATTGGCTCGGCGCCAAGCATCTCACGCAACAACGATTCGCCATAGCGAGCAGATTCATCAACCAGTGATGAATTGCGTGATTTCACTGGCTCTTCGGCTGGGGCTTCAGTTGACTCTGGCTCGGTCGCTTCTGCTGGTGGCGCAAGTTGATCGATCTTGCGAACTACTGGCTCCTCTTTCACAACTGGCGCAGGTTCAGCAGCAGGAGTCGGTGCAGCGGCTTGCTCGGCAATCTGCGCGCGGAACTTAACTTGAACCCCCAAGACATCGAGGATTGCTGAACGCAAGGTGTCGCTTGCTCCGTTCGAGTTCTTGAATGAATCAAGATCTTTTTGGCTCTGGAACAAGAGGGTCAAAACATCATCGCTGAAGTCGACCACGGTAAGAGCAAAGGCAACCATCCAGGCTGCTTTAGATGCCTTATTAACCTTGGTCAAGATGTTTGGCCATGAGTCACGGAACTGAGCTGTGGCCACTGCGCCGATAGCGGTTGGCTGGGCAGCCTTAGCTTCGGTGGCAATTGGTTGTGCCGGCGTTTCGGTTGCCGCAACTGATGCAGCCACAGGCACGCTAGCAGGCACACTCGGTGCTGAGGCAGAAGCTGCCCCGCCTACTCCGATTCGACGTTCGAGACGCTCGATGCGGGCTAACGAACCTACCTCGGTTTGGTCGCTCGACGGCACCAAAACCTTGGCACACATAAGTTCTAGGTGCAGCTTTGGCGAAGTAGCACCCGACATTTCGGTCAGTGCATGGTTCACGGTCTCGGCTGCGTAGGTCAACTCAGAGATTCCAAAGCGTGCAGCCTGAGTGCCCATTTTGTCGAGCTCGTCGTCAGCGATTCCACGAAGAACTGCTTTGGCTCCGTCGCCCACCGAAAGAATGACGATCAGGTCGCGAAGGTGCTCGAGCAAGTCTTCGACAAAACGTCGAGGGTCTTGGCCCGTTTGAATTACCTTATCGACTGCGGCGAAGACATCCGCGCTGTTTTTAGCTGCAAACGCATCAACAACTGCGTCGAGAAGAGATGAGTGGGTGAATCCAAGCAATGCAGCAGCACGTTCGTATTCAACTTTTGGTTTCGCACCGGCTTCGCCTTCAGAACCCGCAATCAACTGGTCAAGCAGCGAGAGCGAGTCACGAACTGAACCGCCACCTGATTTAACCACCAGCGAAAGAACACCCGGTGCGACGTCAACACCCTCTGAAACACAGAGTTGCTCTAGGTATTCAAGCATCTGGGCTGGAGGCACCAAACGGAACGGATAGTGGTGAGTGCGCGAACGGATAGTGCCAATTACTTTGTCTGGTTCGGTGGTGGCAAATATGAACTTGACGTGTGCTGGTGGCTCTTCAACAATCTTGAGCAACGCATTAAAGCCCTGTGGGGTAACCATGTGGGCTTCGTCAAGGATAAAGATCTTGAAGCGGTCGCGAGCTGGTGCAAAAATTGCACGCTCTCGAAGGTCGCGGGCATCGTCAACGCCATTATGAGAGGCGGCGTCGATCTCGACAACATCGAGCGAACCGGCGCCATCGCGCGAAAGTTCAACACAGCTAGGGCACTTGCCACATGGGGTGTCGGTCGGGCCTTCGGCGCAGTTAAGGCAGCGGGCCAAAATTCGGGCCGAGGTGGTTTTGCCACAGCCGCGAGGGCCAGAAAAAAGATAGGCGTGATTGACACGGTCTGTTCTGAGAGCGGTCATCAGCGGAGCAGTCACCTGAGATTGGCCGATTAGTTCGGCGAATGATTCAGGTCGGTAACGACGATATAGAGCGGTAACCACTTGTTAAGACTAGCCTCCCGAACTGACAACTTGCGCCAATAAAAAAGACTCCCCGCACACCCATCAGAGCCCAGTTACCCTTGCTATCTTTCGATCCTGGGGGAGTTGGCCGAGGTGACGCCGCACGGGGAGTCCTTGAACAGTTTAGCGTTTCTGTAGCCACCAGTAAATTGGCAATCAAGCCCGGCATACCAATCGGTCGAATGGGTTTGTTAGCCTTAGCAAATGACCAAACAACGACGAATTGGCTTGTGGTTTGCTGGCACCTCAGCAATCTTTTTCACCCGCGCACTTTTGTATTCAACTTTCGTGAGTCGCGGCCCTGAAGTTCAAGAGGCACTGCACCTCAACACAGCAGAAATGGGCATGATCAGCATGCTCTACCCCGCGGGCGGTTTGGCGGGAATTCTCTTCTCAAGTTGGTTAGTAAATAGGTTTGGTTCACGAGTAATCAATGCGGCCACCTACCTCGTCGCTGCAATTGCCTTTATAGCTCTAGGCCCTGCTGTCGCAGCCGGCGATGTGGCGCTCTCTTCTGCGATGTTGTTCATGGTTGGTCTTCCGATGGCAATCAGCGACTTTGTCGGCAACATTGAAGGTTCAGGCGTCGACAGCGCATCAAAGCGTTCGCTCTTTCCTGCAATCCATGGATCATTTGGCATCGGAATGCTGCTTGGTGCAACTTTGGCAAGCTGGTTAATTAGTTCTGCGGTTTCGCTAGAGGCATCCTTTGCGATGGTCGGTGTATTTATCGGCGTGGTTTCGATCATCGCCGGCTTCACCTTCTCTAAGCACCAGCGCATTGTTCTGAGCGCGGCGGTAAAGAAAACTAACCGCGAAAACTCAATCAAGGTTTGGTTCGAAAAACGCAGCTTGCTAATTGCCATTATCGGGTTCTCATTCATCATGGCCGAAGGTTCTGCCGGAACCTGGGTGCCGATTGCTCTAACTCAGGCTGGATTCACCGGAGCCGAGGCAGCGTTTGCCTTTGGAATTTTCTGGATTGTGATTACTGCGGGCAGGCTCTTGGGTGGCATGGTTGTCGACCGAATTGGGCGCCGAATGGCAGTGCTTTATTCAGCCGTTCTAACCGCCGCGGGCATCCTAGTTTTCATGGGTGGCGAAATCATCAACATGCCTTACCTAGGTTTGTTCTTGTGGGGCCTCGGCATGGCGGTGGGGTTCCCGATGTCAGTTGCATCAATGGGTGACGAGCCGGCGCTAGCTTCAGCCCGCATCAACATGATTATCAGCATCGTCTATCTTTCAGGCATCACGATTGGGCCAGCACTTGGCGCACTCGGTGAAGCCATGGGTATTTATGTCGCGTTCGGCATTCCACTAGTAATGATGTTGCTAACGGCGGCCATCAGCGGTGCAACCAAACCGTTGCCGGGTTCAGGCAAAAAATAACCACGGATGCTTGGCCAAGCGCACTCAAATGGACATCGAATTTTCTGGCACTGTGCACCGATGGGTGAATAATCCGAGCATTTATTTAGTGAGTGTGCCCCGCGATCTCTCAGATGAAATCAAGGAGATCTCTGAAGGGCTAACCAATGGCTGGGGTTCACTAAAGGTAGAAGCAACCATTGGTAGCACGGTTTGGCGAACCTCGATTTTTCCGGACTCAAAGTCAGGGCTTTTTGATTTACCCCTCAAGGCTGAAGTTCGAAAGAAGAACCATCTTGAAGCTGGCACCCTTGTTGAAGTTCACTTGGATGTTCTCGCTTTCTGAGTAACGACTAAACTCAAAGGGTTCCAAGGAGAATTCGCCTAGCGAACTCCGAGCGCGGCGGCTTCTAGGATTGCGAAGTTATCGCAATCTGCCGACGCGGTGAGTGAAGCCACCACTGGTGTCGATAAACTCGTCCACGAGCAACAAAGCAATATCCAGGAGAATTCGCCTAGTGGCCTATGGCGCACGCTTGGAAAGCGTGTTGGGTGCAAGCCCTCATGGGTTCGAATCCCATATTCTCCGCGCTCCTCGAAAGAGGACGTTCACTAATGAGACAGTGAAAAAGCCTTCTGAGAAATCAGGAGGCTTTTGTCTTGCCTCTGGTTTGTTGGCTCGCGGCAAAAACAATCGACAGAATGATGACATCCTGGATGAAGTGAATAAGCCACGCAAGGACAATGCCGCCGGTTTGGATGATTGCAAAGGTAAATAGCCAGGCCATGAAACCCGCCATCAACACACCAGGAACACGTCCTGGCTGACCGAAATAATGGAGCCCCCCGAACAGCACTGCGCTCAGTAGCGCGATAGCCCAGGACGGAATGCTAGTACCAATCCCTTGAACCAAGGTGACTCTGAAAATGAGTTCTTCGGTCAAAGAGTTTGTAAGTGAAAAAAGTACAACTATTGGAAGATTCGAGGAAACCAGCCGGAAGGAAACCTTGTTGCTCCTTCCCGATTGCAGCCAAACCACAACGAGAGTAACTATCGACATAACCCCAGCAAAGGTCAGACCCATGCTCATCCAAGTGTCACTTGAAGTGACACCTAAATAATCCAAATCACGAACTGGAGCCGAAAGATCTCCTAGGAAAGAAATCCAGCCCTGAGCGATGCCAGAGAGCCCGAACAGCGTAAGTCCAAGAACTAAAGTGACGCTTTGGTACTTCCACTGAAATGCACGCAGATTGGGATTAGATGACCTGAGAAGGTTACCGATGCGCAGCAATGCGATGCCCGACAATCCGACTAGCAATACCCAAACGAGAACCATATTGAAAGACTACTCGCCAGTTGTTCGCCGATAAGCCAGCAACAGTGATCGACAAATGGCGTAGAAAGATGGCGTAGAAACGGTTTGTGAAATCAGGTTTCGTTGTCAACATTGAGAACCAAGCGGGTGATGCGTTCCACCCATTCTCCGCAAAAAAAGAAGACCCCTGGCTTTCGTCAGGGGTCTTAACTTTTAGCTCGAGAAATTCATCCAAGCCAGGCTCAACACGAAAATGCCTGCTGAGGTGAGCGCGAACCCTAGGCCCAGGCCTACTGGCGAAAGCCATCCGTGCCAGCGTTCTTGAAAATCAAAACGCTTTCTGCGCCAAGAGTCTTTCAACTCAACCCATTCAGTCATCTCTTTGATGCCTTTTTCTTGTTTTTCTTTGTTCATGATTCTTCACTTTCTTCTTGTTTGATTTGAGTGAAGCAAAATAATAAAAATGACAAAGGCCTCGTAGTAAGTTTATTAGCCCGCTTGCGGCCACGCGTCGACTACCTACACTGAATGCATGTTTAATTCAGTTTTCATAACAATGCCCGTCGAAAAACTTCAAAGGTCAATCGACTTCTTCAGTGCCTTGGGTTTCTCTTTCAATCCAGACTTCTCAGATGAAGAAACAAGCTGCATGGTGCTCAGTGAAACTATGTTCGTGATGCTTGGCGAGCAGCGCAAATTTTTGGCTTTGGCCGAAAAGCCCATAGCCGACCCAAAATCAAGTGAAGTTATTTTGAGTTTTGGATGCGAGTCACGCGAACAGGTAAGAGAGATGGCATCCAAGGCCTTAGAGCTTGGAGCCAGACGAGTGAATGAACCAGAAGATCTCGGATTCATGTTCAGTTGGGGTTTCGAAGACCTAGATGGCCACCTATGGAACCTGATCTGGATGAACCCCGAAGCAGCTTCGAACTAGAAGAACTAAAGCTCAAGGGTGCGGGTACCGAGCCATTCGGCCGATTCTGGTGTTCGGTGGTCGAAGAATAGGCTTTCACCGCCATCCAAGGATGCAATCAAATTCATTTCTTCTGCACTGAGCTCAAAGTTGAAAACATCTAGATTCTCAGCCATTCGATCTGGTCTGACCGACTTTGGAATCACGACGACATCACGCTGAACCAACCAACGCAAAACCACCTGGGCAACAGACTTGCCGTGCTTTTCGGCAATTCTGGCCAAAACCTCATTGGTGAACAAGTCATTGCGCCCTTCGGCAAAAGGCGCCCATGACTCGATTTGCACACCGCGGTCAGCCATTAGTTTCTGGTAGTCAGCGCGCTGAAAGAATGGGTGGGTTTCAATTTGGTTTACCGCTGGCGCAATTTCGTTGTGAAGAATGAAGTCAACTAGGCGATCAGGGTAGAAATTTGAAACACCAATTGCACGGATGCGCCCCTCTTTGTATAGCTTCTCCATGGCACGCCAAGCCCCATAAACATCGCCGAATGGTTGGTGAATGAGATAGAGGTCGAGGTAGTCAACGCCAAGTTTCTCTACTGAATTCTCGAAGGCGCGAAGTGCACCCTGCTCACTCGCATCTTGAATCCAGAGTTTGGTGGTGATGAAGAGTTCTTCTCTGGCAACCCCAGCGGCCTTGATGGCAGAGCCAACTGCTCGCTCATTCATGTACGAAGCGGCGGTGTCTATTGAACGATAACCCGCCTCAATAGCTGAGATCACCGAGGCTTCACACTCTTTTTGGTCGGCGATTTGAAATACCCCAAAACCAAGGATGGGCATTTCAACACCGTTGTTTAGGATCACGTTCTTCATCATGGTTTTAGCCTAAAGACATCATCGGTGCGCAGGGAGGCACTGTTGCTACCTGTATTGAAGTTGCTGATTTGACCGTTCAGCATTTAGGAATGATTTATCTAATCTGTCGATTGACTACTCTGCAGGCATTAGCCACCATCGGAGGAACATATTGAGCACTTCAGGTAAAAACTTTGATCTAAACGCGATTGCGAGCGATGTGGTTGCTGCAGTTCGCAGCGGCTTCAGTGACTTGCGAAACCCAAGCACAAATCGCGAGCCCGACTCGGATGCCATCAAAGTTGCAGTGCTTTCTGTAATTGAGCATGAAGCTTTGAACGCAATGCAAATCAGCGCGGCAATCCGTCTGGCAAATGCTAGCTTGTGGGTGCCGAGCTCAGGCGTAATTCACTCCACGCTGAATGAACTTATTGCATCAAAGCTGGCCACAGCGCAGGTCGATGGTGACCGAAAAACCTACGCGATAACCAAAGCAGGAAAAAAGGCATTAGCAACTGCACTTGAAGCACCGGTGAGCGAAGCTGAAGCACCTAACTCAAAGTCAGACTCAAACTGCAATGCAAGCTTTATCTCTTCTGCATCAAAATTGGGCCCAGTTCTAATCGACATCGCCCAAACCGCGACCTCAGAACAGAAGAAAAAGGCTGCCGAGGTTCTTGAAGAGGTCCGTCACCGCTTGCACGTGATTCTTGCCGAAAAGTAAACCGTTGAGCTCTGCTAAAAACCAAGCCACCAAAGGCACTAAGCAGCTAAAGGCGCGCTATCGCAGAATTCTTCGATTTGCGTCACTAGCTCTCGCTCAAACCTGGTGGTTTGAGCTTTTCTTGCCTCAAATCGGCCTTGGCAAACTTGGTGCACGGGGGAGGGTTCGAAGACTAAAAAAACTTGCAAGAAAATTTCACTCACTTGCTGCAGATCTTGGCGGCCTGATGGTCAAGGTCGGGCAATTTTTATCAGCTCGACTCGATGTATTACCCGCTGAGGTAACCGACGAACTGGTCGGTTTGCAAGACGAAGTCGAACCAGAACCGTTTGAGAAGATCGTTTATCAAATTGAACGCGAACTTGGAATGACGGTAGGCACGGCCTTTGAAGCCATCGACCAAAACCCAATTGCAGCCGCCTCGCTCGGTCAGGCTTACCGAGCAACACTTTCATCCGGGTTAGCAGCAGACCTTGGCCACAGTTCTGTAATCATCAAAGTTTTGCGACCAGGAATAGAAGCGATTGTAGAAGTAGACCTCAGAGCACTCCGAAAAATCGGAGTTTGGCTTTCAAAAGTGAAACTGGTTTCAAAACGAACAGACGCACCTGCTTTGGTCGAAGAATTCGCAACAACCACACTAGAAGAAATTGATTACCTGCATGAAGCCGCCAACCTCGAGCGATTCGCGTCAGATTTCGCTGGCGATGCCCGAGTTTCTACTCCAGAAATCATTTGGGAACGCAGTGCCAGGAGAGTTCTAACGCTGACGGATGTCAGTTCAATCAAGATCTCAGAAATCGATGCTCTCATCGAGGCGGGAATCGATCCCAATGCCGTAGCAGCAGAGTTAGCAAGAGTGACGTTCGAGCAGTTCTTTGTAACGGGATTTTTTCACGCAGACCCACATCCGGGCAATATTTTTGTCACACCAAAGCCAGCAGATTCCCAGGTCGATTTTGCGCTCACATTTATCGACTTCGGAATGATGGGGCAGGTCAGCGAAAAGCTACGCTCAGACCTGCAAAGCTTTCTTTTTGCCGTAGCTTCGCGGGATGCCCGGGCTTGGGTAGACGCCTGCGAAAAACTAGGAGTGCTGCTGCCTTCGGCCGACCGCGTAATTCTCGAACGGGCGGTGTCTGAACTTTTCGAACGGTTTGGTGGCGTTGCTGTCGGCGAACTCATTCAGACCGATCCTCGTGAACTTAAAGAGTTTGCACTCAGATTTAGCGAACTTATTCGCACTCTGCCGTTCCAACTGCCGAACGATTTTCTGTTCCTAATTCGGGCTCTTTCGCTGATTTCAGGCGTCACAAGCGCACTCAATCGAAACTTCAACATGTGGGATGCTCTGGATCCGTTTGCCCGCAGTTTGCTCAATGGTGCAGGCGCAAGCACCCTTAGGCGTTTAGGCGCCGACCTCCTAAAATTTGCGACCACAATCTCGAGGCTTCCGCAGACTCTCGACAACCTAGCAACCAGAGCCAATCGCGGCGAACTTGTGGTTCGAAACCCAGAACTTGAAACACGGATGCGCGTGCTCGACTCTAGTGTTCGCAGACTTACCGCAGGGTTGATTTTTGCGTCACTCCTAGGCAGTGGCTTGGTCGTCAACCTGCAGGATCAAACCCTTAGTTACTGGCTAATCGGAGGCTCGGTGCTGCCGCTTTTATATGCACTGGGTATTGGGCGCATCAGCAAATAGTCACTTCAACAAAAAATGGAGGCCGCCGAAGCGACCTCCATTTTTTTGAAGTTTGACCTAGTTCAAATCGAAACGGTCTGCGTTCATTACCTTCACCCAAGCTGCGATGAAGTCTGCAACAAACTTCTCGCCGGCATCATCGGTGGCATAAACCTCAGCCAACGCGCGCAGAACTGAGTTTGACCCAAACACTAGGTCGGCGCGAGAACCGGTGAATTTAACCGCGCCGGTGGCACGATCGCGAGCGTCAAACAATTCGTTTGCCTCAGATTGAGCGTGCCAGGTGTGGTCTTCATCCAAGATGTTTACAAAGAAGTCGTTTGAGAGAGTCTCAACTTTGTCGGTGAAAACGCCAACCTTCGAACCATTGGTGTTTGCTCCCAGAACGCGCAACCCGCCAACCAAGACGGTCAATTCAACCGGGGTAAGCCCCAATAGCGCTGCGCGTTCAACTACGAAGCGGTCGGCGATTGACCCGTGACCCTTGCTTGCATAGTTTCTGAAGACATCAACCAGAGGCTTGAGATAGTTGAAAGACTCAACGTCTGTCTGCTCTTGGGTTGCATCTGTTCTGCCGCCCACAAATGGCACCGAAGTGTTGACACCGGCGTTTGCCGCAGCCTTTTCAACTGCAACCGAACCTGCAAACACAATTAGGTCGGCAGTTGAAATAGCTACATCGGCAGAGGCTTTGATTTCATCAAGCTTGTTGAGAACAACTTCTAGTTGGTCAGGGCTATTTACCAACCAGCTTCGCTGTGGCTCTAGGCGAATGCGGGCACCATTGGCTCCACCGCGCTTGTCAGTGTTTCTGTAGCTTGATGCCGATGCCCAAGCGGTCGAAACTAGCTGCGAAACGGTCAAACCTGATTCAAGAATCGCAGACTTCAACTTGGCAGCATCGGCCGAGTTAAGCGCAGGCAAGGTTGCTGCTGGCACTGGATCTTGCCAAACCAAATCTTCAGCCGGAACCTCAGAACCTCGGTAACGAGCTTTAGGACCCATGTCGCGGTGGGTGAGCTTGAACCAAGCCCGAGCGAATGCATCTGCGAAGGCGGCCTGGTCTTGAGCGAACTTGCGCGAAATGACTTCATAAGCTGGGTCAAAACGCAATGCCAAGTCAGAGGTGAACATAATCGGCGCATGTTTCTTGGTTGCGTCGTGTGCGTCTGGAACAGCATCGCTTGCCTGACCATCAGCCGGAACCCATTGAATAGCGCCGGCAGGGCTCTTGCTCTGCACCCAGTCGTAGCCGAATAGCGTTTCGAAATATGAGTTATCCCAGTTGATTGGAGTTGGTGTCCAAGCACCTTCTAAACCGCTAGATATTGTGCTCGCGCCATTACCCGAGCCGAATGAGTTAGACCATCCGAGACCCATTTGCTCAAGCGCAGCACCCTCAGGCTCAGCACCAACGTGCTCGTCAGGGTTAGCGGCACCATGAGCCTTTCCGAAGGTGTGACCACCGGCAATCAGTGCAACGGTTTCTTCGTCATTCATAGCCATGCGCTTAAAGGTTTCTCGAATGTCTTTTGCAGAAGCAAGGATGTCTGGATTACCGTCTGGACCCTCTGGGTTTACATAGATCAAACCCATCTGAACTGCGGCCAATGGGTTCTCTAGGTCGCGCTCGCCCGAATAACGCTGATTTGCCAGCCATTCGGTTTCACTTCCCCAGTAAGTGTTGTCTGGCTCCCAAACATCTGCTCGTCCGCCAGCAAATCCAAAGGTCTTTAGGCCCATGTCTTCTAAAGCGACATTTCCGGCCAAAATCATTAGGTCGGCCCATGAAATCTTCTTGCCGTACTTTTTCTTTAGTGGCCAAAGCAAACGACGAGCCTTGTCGAGGTTCACATTGTCAGGCCAGCTGTTCAATGGAGCAAAACGCTGTAGGCCCTGACCTGCTCCACCTCGACCATCAGATACGCGGTAGGTGCCGGCACTGTGCCAGGCCATGCGAATGAAGAATGGGCCATAGTGACCATAGTCAGCCGGCCACCAATCCTTGGATTCTTTCATCAAAGCAACGATGTCAGCCTTCAATGCAGCAAGGTCAATTGATTCAAACTCGGTTGCATAGTCGAACTCGGCACCCATTGGGTCGCTCTTCTCCGAATGGGTTAGCAACGGATCGAAGGTTAGTTGATTCGGCCACCAGTTATTAGCGCTGGTTCCTGACGCCTGGTTTGCTGAAACTCCTGGAAAAGGGCACTTTGCTGGTTCTGACATTCGAATCCTAAATTGATCGGTTTATAAGCCAAACTAGACGGCTTTTGGGGTTATTCCCAGGCGAGAAAGTTTTGTGTCAGTCGGCTTTCAAGACCAACATGTATTGGCCGCCACCAGGATTAATTTGAGTACTGAAGCGAACATCCGGGGCGAATCGAGTGAGTCGATCAAGCAACCACACAGATGCAGCCTCGGCATCTTCAGCCCCTGGGCAACGGGCCACAACCTCGCGGCCACCTTTGCGAGAAAGACGCTCGACGGTTTCAAAAATGGGCGCAGGGTCAACTACAAAGAGTTCGGTTGACCATGGCACCACGGGGGCAATCTTGCCCTTCATGGTGTTGCATGCGCGGTGAGCCAATCGCTCAATTACAGCCGCGCCTTTTTTGGCTTTGGCTGCTGCATAGCTGTCTACGCTCGGACCAAGATCTGAATTGGTCGATGCATCTGGGTCTACAGCGCCATCACACAACCAGCAACGCCAGCGGTCATTCTGCCCAACTTCATTCAAATCGCTCATGGAATCAAATTATGCTAGACCGCAACAACTAGAGGGAACAAATAGCCAACTTGGCTTTGAGAGGGTGCGCAAAATGGCAATGACCGCCGAAGAAAAACAGGCCATGAAAGACACCATGGCCGAACGTGCAAAAGCCCGCAAGAAGATGACTCCAGAGCAACTCGAGGGCGAGGTGCTCGAGAAGATCGGTCTTATGGCACCCGCTGATCAGAGCATTGCCGCCAAGGTTCATGAGATTGTGCGAACCCATGCACCAAACCTTCAGCCAAAGACTTGGTATGGCATGCAGGCCTATTGCAACGCTGAAGGCAAGACTGTCGTTTTCTTTCAAGATGCCGGCAAGTTCAAGACCCGCTACTGCACCTTGGGCTTTCAAGATGCAGCCAACTTGGATGACGGGGACTTCTGGCCAACCTCTTATGCGGTCATAAAGATGACTCCGGCAGTTGAAAAGCTAATTACAGAGCGAATTAAGCTTGCAATTAGCTAGTTAGAAGCGGCGCAAGCACTCCTGAGAAAACCTGCCAAACCAAACCGGTTTTCGCTACCAAACTCAGGGTGATGTATGAACGCTCGCCCTGAAGGTAGCTCGCCCACTTTCCAACTTTGCGGTACTGCAACCACTGGTTGACGGCAAAAGTGTTGAATGCAACAAAAATCGAAACCATGATGCCGACCACAAAGCCAGGCACCTGTTGGTCATTTTCAGATTTAGGTTGAAGCACCATCAAGAAAACACTGATCCATGGAACGATTCCGACCATTGAGCCAAAGATGAATGGCAGAAGTCGTTTGGTTCCAGGCGACTCATATTTCTCTTGAAGTGCACCGAAAAGAATCATTGCAGCGTTTAGGGCGAAGATCGCGAACAGCGCATTTACATCTGTGATGCCGGTTAGCTGAGCAATCAAGAAAATCATGATCGACGCGCTCAGTGAGTATTCAGTCCATCTGAAGTAGTTGTGATTCTGACTCAAACCGTTCGCATAACGGCGACCAAAATAAGGCGTCAAGACTGCAAAGTGAAATATTGCACTCAGCGCCAAAAAGCCGACCAGGCCATAGCCCATGTTCACAGTGAAGAGCTCAACCCGCTCGGGTGGAATCGGCGACCCAGGAGGGCCAGCCATGTAGTCGGCGGTTACCGGAAACTCTGCTTGAGCATTTAGTGCCGCGATGATGACAAGCATGGCAATCGCCTGGCCAAGATGAGCCAGACCGGCAACCAGGTTATAAACACGAATGCGACTGATTTGCTCAGCTTCTGAACGAATTTTTTTTGACATAGCCTGCCCCTATCGAGAGTACTTGAGAGTGTACTCCTCGTTTCGGACTAGCGCTTGGGGGCTTTTTCTTTTCGAAGGCCAACGAATCCGAGCAATGCGGCAACGATGAAGAGAATTGCCATAAATAGGGTGACGCCAACGACATCCAAGCCAAAAATCATGCTGGTCAGCGGTGCAGCCAGCGCACCGAAGAGTGAGGTTGTAAAACCGATAATTCCAGCTGCAACACCAGCACGCTCACCGTGCTTTTGCATTGCAAGCCCCATGATGTTTGCCTGAGTGAAGCCCATTACAGACACCGATAATGCGAACGCTATTAGGGTCAAGACCAGCGAGTGATAGTTAAAGACAATCGCACCAATCATTAGCAATGCGGTGAAAGATGCCTGCAATAAGCCATACCGAAGAAGTGTGATTGCGGCAAACTTGTGCAGCAATGCTCGGTTGATCGAGTTCGCGGCAAACATGACGATCGTGGTCGAAGCAAACGCAAATGTGTACTGCGTTGGGGTCAAGTGGAACGGCTCGCCTTCAAGCGCAAACGGAGCACCCGAAATAAATACTGCGATTGCACCAAATAGCAACCCAGCAACCAATGCAAAAAACACGAACCGTGCATCTCGAAGAATGAACTTCCAAGAACCAAAGGTTGATTTGAAACTGAGTTGACTGCGGTTTTCTAACGGCAGGGTCTCTGGCAAAAACAGCAGAACAAAGGCCATTACGAATGCACCCATGAACACAAGGAACAAGAAGACAATGTGCCAGTCACCAATGAGCAATAACTGCCCACCCACAAGGGGAGCAACGACCGGTGCAAGACTGGCGATGGCCGCCTGGGTTGAATAGAGTTTTGCTGCTCCGTCACCAATTGCCACGTCACGGATGTAGGCGTTCACGATTACGAAACCAGCAGCAGCTGAGAATCCGAGGATAAATCTAGATCCAATCATCCAAGAAATATCAGTTGACATGAGGCATGAAAATGCCGAGAGGATGAACACCGATAGAGCTACCAGCAAAGGTTTGCGACGACCCATTGCATCGGTAATCGGACCGACAAAAAGTTGACCCGCGGCCATGCCCAGGAGACTTGCGGTAATTGTGAGTTGAACCATCACATCGTTTGTAGCCATGAAGATCATGAGTGCTGGCAGGGCCGGAAGGTAGGTATCAAACTGAAATGGGCCAAGCGCAGAGAGCAGGGCAAGGGTAGCGGATTGGCGCTTTTTCAGCTTGGTCATAGGATTTGAAAACCATTCATTCGATTGCTTTATTCCGCTAGCCTAAGGCTTTTTTAATGCGTTGCACCGAAACAGCCTCGGCAGCGCCAAGAGATTGAGCGAACAGGCTAACCCTAAGTTCTTCTAGCAGCCATCTTGCCGCAACCAACTTTGCATCAGCACCAACGGGCAGAGGCAATTGCCCGCCAGCAAATGCAAATAAACCAAACGCCTGGTCATATTCAGCGACCGACAGACGATCTCGAACTGAGTTCTCAGGCAACTTTTCGAGCCTTTGCTTGATTGCCCGCAGGTAGACCTCGAGTCTTGGCAACCTCTCGAGCCCCATCTGACTCACAAAATTTGGAGTGATCAACTCAGCAATGTGCGCCTTCTCAGCAGACAGCACCGAAAGAAAATCAAAAGATTTAATCTCACCAATGGCTTTATTAGCGTCGCGAGCTGCAGCAGCTACCTTAGCAACCAGGGCTGAAACTTCGAAACACTTCTCAACTACGACTGCCGAAACCGCGTCACGCACCACCTCGAACTCACTGCGTTTGAAAATCATGCCTGCAGGTTCTCTGCGCTCTAATTGCTGTGCTGCCACTGCAGTCATAACGTCGTCAACGAAAGCCGTGAAGTTCGCATACGGCAAGGCAGCAATTGCCAATTTTTCATTTTGAGCCAGGTGAGATTCGATGTATTTTGCTGGGCTAGGCACGGCCGCTTTGACCAAAGCAATCACTCCGTAGCGGTGGTACCTTCGCTGTTCGGTCTCGGTAGAAAACAATTGAATCTGAGCAACTTCAGTGTCAGCGCTCTTTTTATAGGACGGCACTAGAGCCGCAAAAGCACGCACCTTGTTTCCGGAGTGTTCGGTTTCGACAACTGGTTCGAGCGAATCAAAATCCCAGGATGTGAGACCATCACGCTCAATTGATGAGCGTTCGTGCTGTGCAACTTTTGCAACGGCACCGCGATTGCTGTCACGGAATTTCTTTTGCAATTCGACTAGATCTAAACCGAGGCCAAGAGTTTTACCCGAGGCGTCGAGCACCCGGTAGGTCATGCGAAGCGAATTGGGCAATTTGGAAAAATCGAAATCTTCGGCGCTGATCTTTGTTCCGCTCAACTGCTGAAGCACCTTAGCTAACGCAGTCAAGATATTGCCGTTTGGCTCTGTCGGCAGCACATTCAATGCCTTTTGTGCCCAGTCAGCTGCAGGCACCACATGCTTTCTAATCACCTTCGGAAGGCTTCTAATCAGCTCAGTGACAAGCTCCAGTCGCATTCCGGGCACCAGCCACTCAAATGGTTCGGCATTAAGGGCAGCAAGAAGCGGCAACGGCACGTCAACTGTGGCACCGTCATCCAAGGCTCCAGGATCAAACCGATATTGCAGGTTGAATTGTTGACCGTTGTGCCGCCAATCAGCTGGGTGATCGTGCTCATTTTCGATCAGCACCTGCTCGCCAAGCAGATCTTCTCGAGTCATGGTCAAAAGCTGAGGTGTTTCGTGCTTGGCTTTGCGCCACCAGCCTTCAAAATTGCGGGTTGAATAAATCTCTGCAGGCACGCGTGAGTTATAGAACCTGAAGGCATCGTCTTCATCCGGTGAATGCTGAGGCTTTCGGGCACGGTCAGCCTCGGCTTCTAGCTGTTTCATCAGGGCGCGATTATCGCGGTCGAAGGCCTGTTTTGAATCCCACTCCCCCTGCACCAAAGCATGCCGAATAAAAAGCTCGCGGCAGAGCTCAGGGTCAATGCGTGAGTACTGCATACGGCGCGAAACCACAATCGGTACTCCAAAAAGCATTACCCGCTCGTAAGCAACCACTGACCCCTGCGATTTTTCCCAGTGGGGTTCACTAAAACTGCGCTTACACAAATCTCCGGCGAGCGGCTCGGCCCAGGCCGGATCAATGGTCGCATTCATCCTTGCGAAAAGTCGACTGGTTTCAACCAACTCGGCGCTCATTATTGCTGCCGGTGGTTTTTTAGCCAAGCTCGAACCCGGAAAAATCACAAACTTTTTGCCGTTTGAACCGAGATATTCATTCGAAGTTTTGGCTGCCTTGTTTACCCCACCTCCCTTGATCAAGTCGGCGCCCTTTTTCTCGCTCAGTTGGCGCAGGCCTATCTGACTTAGCAGGCCCGAGAGCAGACTCTTGTGAATGCCGTCAGGGTCGATTTTGGCTGCCCCCACTTGAAGGTCTAGTGGTTTGGCAATCGATTTGAGCTGGCGAACTAAGTCTTGCCACTCTCGAATGCGCAAATAGTTGAGATACTCGCCCTTGCAAAGCCTTCTAAATGCCGAGGATGAAAGCTTCGCTTGCTGCTGCTCGAGGTAGTTCCAAAGATTCAACAAGCTCAAAAAGTCGCTGGTGGGATCAACAAATCTTGCATGCGCAGCATCGGCCTGAACTCGTTTTTCTAGTGGCCGTTCGCGTGGGTCTTGAATGGTTAGCCCAGCGACAATCACCATCACTTCGCGAACCAGGCCGTGGTTTTTAGACTCAATCAACATTCGAGCAAATCTAGGTTCCATCGGAAGTCGGGCTAGGTTTTTTCCGATTGCCGTTAGCCGAACTGATTTATCTTTGGCGCTGTTAATTGCACCTAGCTCGGCCAAAAGCCCCAGCCCGTCTTTTACACCACGAGCATCTGGGGCTTGAAGAAACGGAAACTCACTGATTTCGCCTAGCCCCAGGCTTGCCGCCTGCAAGATCACCGAGGCCAAGTTGGTACGCAATATTTCTGGATCAGTGAACTCTGGTCGACTTTCATAATCTTCTTCGGAGTAGAGACGAATTACTACACCCGCACTAGTTCGCCCAGCTCGACCAGCCCGCTGATTGGCGCTTGCCTTAGAAATGGCCTCAATTGGAAGTCTCTGCACTTTAGCTTTTGGACTGTAGCGAGAGATGCGTGCCGTTCCAGCGTCAATAACGTATTTGATGTTGGGAATCGTAAGGCTGGTCTCAGCAACGTTGGTCGCCAGAATTACTCGGCGCCGTAACCCCACCATCTTGCTCTTCTCAAAAACGCGATGTTGGTCAGCTGCGCTAAGTCGACCATAAAGCGGCAGAACCTCCATGCCCTTGGCAAACGTTCCCGCTGTGATTCGGCCTTCGATGGCCTCCTGGGCATCTTTGATTTCAGACTCGCCAGAGAGAAAGACGAGAGTGTCACCCTCGGGCTCGCTCTGCAATTCTTTTAGAGCACGGATAAGCCCATCGATATAGTCAGACGCGGTGGTTTCAACATCAGGGTCTGAATCATCGTTCAAGTCACGATCGGTCGCGAGGTAGCGAACTTCAATCGGGAACGTTCGGCCCGAGACTTCAATAATTGGTGCACCGTTGAAGTGCTTGCTGAATGACTCAGGGTCGATAGTCGCCGATGTAACAATCACTTTGAGGTCTGGTCGCTTCGGCAACAGTTGCTTTAGATATCCCAGTAAAAAGTCGATATTTAGGCTTCGCTCGTGAGCCTCATCGATGATGATCGTGTCGTATTGGCTGAGCTGACGATTACGTTGCATCGCGTTGAGCAGAATGCCGTCGGTCATTACCTTGACCTTGGTGTCAGCGCTCACTTTGTCGGTGAATCTAACCTGGTAGCCGACCAAATCGCCCAGTTCAACTTTGAGCTCTTCGGCAATGCGCTCTGCTACAGCTCTGGCAGCAATTCGACGAGGTTGAGTGTGGGCAATACTCTCGCGGCCCAGCTCAAGGCACATCTTAGGAATCTGCGTGGTTTTACCTGAGCCAGTTGCTCCAGCAATAATCACAACCTGGTGATCACGGATAGCCGCCATGATTTCATCCCTGCGCTCACTGACCGGCAGGTCAGAGGGGTAATTTATCGACAGGGTTTGCATGGTGCTTCAATGCTATTTGATGGGTGGGTGGGGGGAATTTTATTTCGCGAATGCGAACATTTGGCATTTTCAATCTAGACTTTTGTTCTAAATCAAACAGACACCAGGGGTCTCTTGAACATCAAACTAAAACGTGCCACTCTAACTGCATTGGCCGCGATTGCCTTCTCGATCATCGCTTCGCCACTCGCAGCGAGCGCTGCTACAACTACCTATAACGTTGACTGCGATGAGTTAGAAGACCAAACTTCGAACTTTTATGTCGCAGAAGGCGATACCCTCACCCTCAACCTAACCAACTGCGCTACCTATAGCGAAATTGTTGATATGTCAGTAGTGAGCACTGGTGCCACAAGCGCAACCGAGACCTACGAACTTGGCGACTGGTACAACCTCAAGTCAGCAACGGGAGTGAATGGCTTTGAGTTCGTGGTTTTCCCGATCATGCCTGAGTCGGTTCCTGCTGGTGAATTGTTGCTTGAAGACCGAATCACGATTCCAGCCGAGCCGCTAGAACTTTCGGTTGGCGCAGAGACCATGGACGGCGACCACTTTCTTGGCGGAAAAGAAGAATGTGGCCTGATGGCAGACCCGACAGAGCACGTCTATGCAACCATGGACATCACAGTTCTCGACGATGGCACCTACACTTTCCGTGGCATTTCAGCTGACCCAGAGGGCGGATACATGCCCCTCAGCGCTTATCACCCACTTGAAGACGGCTTCTTGGCCGTTTATTCGAACTTCGACCCAGCCAACCCAGATTCCGGAGTAGTCGGTTGTAATGACGACCTGAATGACCAACTTGGCTACGACAACGACGACTTCGTAGAACAGCTTTCGGGCGGCGCTTGGATGGAGGGACACCAACCTTACTTCAGCACTGAACTGACTGCTGGCCACTACACCCTTGTGCTTTTGACTTGGGAGTCAATGAGTGCTGCGCAGTGGCAAGCCGATTGGGGCACCCCAGCAACAATGACTTTTGAAATGTGGGGTCCAACAGGTGGTCTGGCGAAAGGTCACGTAGACCTAGATCAGCTAGCTGACACTGGAGCCGAGCGAGACTTTGCACCATTTGCCGCAGCCGCTTTCTTAGTTGCTGTAGGTGGATTCATTGCGCTAGGCCGCAAACGTCGTACCAACTAGTTCTGTAAGCAAATAGGAGTGCCGAGCGATTTTGCTCGGCACTTTTTGCTTATTCGGCTTTTGGCCAACCGCCAGGCGGACCGATCAAAAGCAGCGCAGCAAAAATAGCGATCACTACAAGAATCATCGAACCAATCAAAATTGTTGGGCGGGCTATAAACCAGCGAAACAAGCGGTCAAACCAGTGTGAATCGCGTGGGTCATCGGTTGCCTCGGTTCGCCATGGGCCCGCCAAGAAACCATCGCGGTCTAGATGGCGCTCGAAAGGCACAGTTGCAAACGGAACAATTGCCAAGGCCACGGCAGCAACAGTGCGCAAAATGCCCCAGCGCTGATTCACACCAACCACCGATGCTGTGACCGCGTAGCCAAGGAAGACTGCTCCATGGATTCCGCCGACAACTGTCAAAAGTTGCTGTGGCGAACCGATAGTTGCTTTGATGATCAAACCTGAAATCAAAAGCGCCCAGGTGACACCTTCACTCAGTGCGAATCCGAGAAAAATAGATCGCGGTTGAAATCGTGAATTCTTAACAGTCATTTAGTAACCCCTCGAATGAGAGTTTAGTCACCGTGCGAGCGCTCTAACTTTGCGCCTTCAACATCAACATCGGGCAGCAACCGGTCAAGCCACCTTGGCAGCCACCACGCCTTATCGCCGAGCAAAGTCAAGACCGCAGGCACAAGCATGAGGCGAACCACGAATGCATCTACGAGCACACCGGCTGCAAGACCAAAGCCCATTGGACGAATCATGGTGGTGTGGCTAAAGATGAAGCCTCCGAACACCGCAACCATGATGATTGCAGCAGCAACAACTACGGCTCGACTCAAGTGAATGCCGTGATTGATTGCATCCTTGGCCGACTTGCCATGAACGAACGCTTCTCGCATGCCCGAGGCAAGGAAGAGCTGGTAGTCCATGGCCAAGCCAAACAAAATGCCAATGAGGATTGTCGGCAAGAAGCTCAAAATCGGTGCTGGATCATGGATGTCAAAGAGCGCTGAAAACCAACCCCACTGGAACACCGCAACTGTCGCGCCGAGGGTCGCAAAAACGGTAAGCAGGAATCCGACAGTCGCGATAACAGGCACAGCAATCGACCTGAACACCAGAATCATCAACAGCAACGAGAGCCCAAGAACTGTGCCGAGATAAAGCGGCAATGCCTCGCCCAGTTTCTGAGACACATCGATATTTACCGCGGCAATGCCAGTTACTTCGATAGTCGAGTTCAACTCAGACTCAAACTTTGTGTTCAAATCTCGAACGTCATAAACAACCTCAGGTGTCGACACCGCATTCGGCCCCTCAGCCGGAATCACCTGGAACAGTGCCATAGTTCGATCATCAGAGAAGCCTGAAGGAACCGCCGCGACGACATTCTCGACCTTCATAATTTCTGTCGCTGCAGCTGCCTGAAAATTCAATTCTTCAGATTCAGCGATGGCGGTTTCTCGCTGAACCACCACAATTAGGCTGCCGTTTACACCTTCACCAAAAGCATTCTTGGTCAACATGTACGACTTATAACCAGCTGAATCTAATGGCTCTGAAGAACCGTCTGGAAGGCCCAGTCGCAAGCTTGCGGTTGGAATCGCAATGATTCCGAGAAGTGCAATAGTTGCCAATACCGTTACCCAAGGGTGTCGAGTTGCAAAAACCGGCTTGGTGCTGATTCGCTCGGGCTCGATGTGGTCATCCATGGAGGCAAGAGCCTTGCGTTCACGCTTGTTGAGCAAACGCATTCCAAGTTTTGCCATGAGAGCAGGAGTGAAAGTGACAGCCATAAATACCGAGATTGCGATAGCCATGGCACCCATGGTTCCCATTAGACCCAAGAATCCGATGCCAGTTAGATTCAGAGCTGCTAGGGCAATGATCACCGTCAAGCCAGCGAAAGTAACCGAGTTTCCCGATGTTCCATTTGCCAGGGCAATTGAGTCGCTCAGTTTCATTCCAAGCTTCAACTGTCGGCGGTGACGGTTCAATATGAATAGCGAATAGTCGATGCCAACTGCCAGACCAAGCATCACGCCTAGCAGTGGAGTGGTTGAGGTGAATTCAACTACTGCCGCAAGAGCTAGCGTGATGGTAGCTGAAATTCCTACTCCCATTAGGGCTGATAGCACTGGCAGGCCAGAACCAACGAGCGTGCCCAACATTACAAACAAGACAACAGCCGCGATTACAAGACCAACCACTTCACCCACGCCGAGTAGGCCGTCGATTGAGCGAAGCATCTCTTGAGAAACCTCGGCTGCCAGAGTTTCTGTTTGAACCGCGAGCAAGGCGTTGACAACTGCAGTTCGCTGGGCTGGGTCGACTTCAGACATCGGCTTGTCAAAAAGCACGGTTGCGATAGCAGTTTGACCATCTACTGAAACAACTCTGAACTCGCTGGTGGCAGCAATCAGCTGATTTGCCGGCTCAAGCAATTTTTCAGCTGCGGCAAGCTTTTCTTTGCCATCGGCAAGCTTTACTGCGCCAGCATCAAGTTTGTCTTGACCCGCCTCAAGCTCTGCCTCGGCTGCGATGAGCGCCAGTCGACCAGACTCAATCTTGCTTTCACTAGCGCGAACCTCTGCCCAACCAGCGTCCAAGCGAGCTTGTCCAGCGGCAAGTTCTGCGCGCGCTGCTGCAATGGAGGCAAGCCCGGCATTAATCTCGTCGAGAGCCGACTGCGCCTGTGAGATTGCGGTCTCATCGCCAAAAATGATT
>JACCDN011217136.1_pt1 | contig 27142 bp, 24 predicted proteins | sample 7441691 | NCBI WGS metagenome assembly JACCDN01 (sample SAMN15323439, study PRJNA562643) | freshwater metagenome | isolation source: river surface water | place: USA:Blue River Watershed | collected 2017-08-16 | reverse complement strand
GCATTGCTGCAATGGAAGTGGCAGAGGCTTGCCGCACACTTTATGGCCAGCAGGCATGACAGAGTTAACGCTTCCCGCTAAACCCAAGATCCTTCTTGTCCGCCGCGACAACATAGGTGATTTGGTCTGCACGACGCCGGCGATCGCTGCATTGCGCGAGCGCTACCCGAATGCCGAGATTGCCGCGCTGGTGAATTCCTACAATGCTGAAGTTTTGCGAGGTAATCCTAATCTGGATCACATTTTTGTGTACCAGAAGCTCAAGCATGCGGGTGGCATTGCTAGTCGCTTTAAAGCAGTAAACGAACGATTAAAGCTTATTGCCAAGTTGCGTCGTTGGAAACCCGACGTAACGATTCTTGCCAAAGCCAGTTATGAGCGGCACGGCCTCAACTTTGTCCGACAGATTGGCGCCAAAAACATCATTGGATATGTGCCTGCAGATCTAACTCAGGCGAAAGGCCTGCCTGATATTCGGATACCGACGCCAGATTTCGATACGTTGCACGAAGTCGAAGCGGTTAATCAGCTCTTAGCACCGCTTAATGTCACAGATGCGCTCGGTTCGTTGCAAGTGTTTCCGGATGCAAATGCAGTTGACAAGATCGAGCTGCAACTTCCTAAAGTAGCTAAGCGCATTGCATTGCACATCAGCGCCCGTGAACCAGAACGTCGCTGGGGCAACGATAACTTCATCGCCTTAACAAAACACATCCTGCAAACCCAGCCTGAGACACACATTCTGCTCTTCTGGTCGCCAGGTAAAGCGGATGATCCACATCACCCCGGGGATGATGAAGCTGCCACGCAACTCATAGAGGCGGTTCAAAACGAACGTCTTGTGCCCATGCCCACGCAAAATCTCATGGAATTAATCGCAGCGTTGTCGCTTTGCGACCTGTTTATCGGTACAGATGGGGGTGCGTTGCATTTGGCCGTAGCGCTTAACAAAAACGTACTTGCCCTGTTTGAGAATAAGCCAGACAAGCTTAATCATTGGTATCCGTGGAAAGTTCGGAGTAGCGTGGCGCATTCTGTTGGAGCTCAAGTTGAGGTTCACGCGATTAGTCTGAAGCAGGTTTCGGACGCTTTAGACAAACTGGCTGTTAATACTGAGCTTTAAGGCGAAGCAGCCCTCCCTTGGTTATCGTCTAGCCGCCTTATCAGGCGTATAATTACAAAAAATCGATTTATATACTTGAGTCTTTTTGTCGGGTATATTGCACGTCTTTTGGAAAACGACGATAAATCCAAGGGCGGTAGCGTGTTTAAGCGCTAACTAACTTTCTGAATGACTCTAAAAAATCAAACAATCCTTGTTACTGGCGGTGCGGGCTACATTGGTTCACACACGGTGGTGCAGCTGCTAAACGCGGGTATCAAAGTGGTTGTGTTTGATAACCTTTGCAATAGCAATCAGGAGGTTATCAAGCGAGTCAACCAAATAACCGGTTGCAGCCCCGAGTTTATTCTTGGTGATATTCGTGATCGCGCTGCTTTACGTAGTCTGTTTTCAACATATCAGATTGACGCTGTCATCCACTTCGCCGGCCTTAAGGCCGTAGGTGAATCAGTTGCAGAGCCTTTAAAGTATTACGACAATAACGTCTCCGGTAGTGTGGTTCTGTTTGAAGAAATGGCACGTGCCAATGTGAAGACTTTGGTCTTTTCTTCTTCGGCTACTGTCTATGGTGATCCGGCCTCGGTGCCAATTACAGAAGACTTCCCGCTTAAAACAACCAATCCTTATGGGCAGTCCAAGCTCATAGTGGAAGAGATTCTCAGAGATCTACATAAAGCGGATCCTGCATGGCGGATTGCCCTGTTGCGCTATTTCAACCCAGTGGGTGCGCATGAATCTGGCCTGATTGGGGAAGACCCTAATGGCGTACCCAACAATCTAATGCCCTTTGTTGCGCAAGTAGCCGTGGGCAAACGCGCAAAACTAGCCGTCTTTGGTAATGATTATCCAACGCCAGATGGCACGGGTGTGCGCGATTACATCCACGTAGATGACCTAGCGGCTGGGCATTTGTGTGCCATTAGTGCACTCGATGCACAAGGTGGGTTAATCACCGTTAATCTAGGTACCGGTAGGGGTTACTCGGTGTTAGAAATGATCCAGGCATTTGAAAAGGCTTCTGGTAAAACAGTGCCTTTCGAGATAACCGAGCGCCGTTCAGGTGACATCGCAGCCTGTTATGCAGATCCTGAGCGCGCAAAAAAACTGCTTGGTTGGCAAGCGCGCCATGACATAGACCGCATGTGTGTAGATGCCTGGCGCTGGCAATCAATGCACCCAACAGGTTTTAACGGATAGTTCCATGTTGGCATTGTCCATTGCTTTCGTCATCAGTTTAGTGATGACCCTTTTGGTGATCCGGTATGATCGGTTGCATGGTCACTTATCAGCAGATCATGACATGGTTGGTGTGCAAAAGTTTCATGTGGTTGCCGTGCCAAGAATTGGTGGTATTGGCGTATTACTTGGGGCTGCAACAGCTTCTGCTGTCATCTGGATGCTCAAACCGGATGAGAACCTAGGTCAATTGGGCTTGCAGGTACTGCTTTGTGGCATCGTTGCTTTTCTGGCGGGATTGATCGAAGACTTGACTAAAAAAGTCGGCGTGAAAGAGCGGCTCTTAGCCACTGCCATTTCGGGCTTGCTTGGGGGCTTTTTACTGGGCGCGTGGATTATGAGATCCGGCATTCCGGGCGTCGATTACATTCTGGCAGTGCCAGTCATTTACATAGCGCTTACTTGCATCGCCGTATCCGGTGTGGCGAATGCCTATAACATTATCGATGGATATAACGGTTTGGCGAGCGTTGTTGCCATCATTGTTCTTCTAGGTATTACCTACGTGGCAAAACAGGTGGGGGATGCACAAATTTCAATGATCGCGCTAGCCATGGTGGGCGCCATAGCCGGGTTTCTGGTTTGGAACTTTCCGCGCGGCTTGATCTTTTTGGGGGATGGCGGCGCTTACCTCATTGGATTCATGATTGCGGAGCTTTCGGTGCTGCTGGTTCAAAGGAATCCTGTGGTTTCGCCGTGGTTCCCGCTGTTGCTAAGCTTTTACCCGATTTTTGAAACGATATTCTCAATGTATCGTAAAAAAATTAAGCGCCGCATGTCGCCCGGTATGCCAGATGGACTACATCTGCACATGCTCATTTATAAACGTCTTGTGCGCTGGGCTGTGGGCACGGACTGTAACAAAGAGAAAACAACACGCAATGCCTTGGCCTCGCCTTACCTATGGGTGCTTTCATGCTTTGCAGTTGTGCCGGCCATCTTGTTCTGGAACGATACCGTGTACTTGGTTACGTTTACGCTGCTGTTTTCGCTATTTTATATTTACATCTATCGTAAAATTGTCCGGCTGAAAGTGTCTTCATGGGCAGTGCTGCGCAAAGACATAGAATGAGCCTATGCACCATAGGCAAGATGTTTGGATGCTAGCCGTTGCTTAAAAAACAGGCGCTACTTGGAGCAATTGGGGTAGCCCGTGCAGCGGTGGGCTTGATAGCAGCCACGCTCATCATCAGAAAATACGGCATTGAAGCATTTGGTGAAGTTGCATTCGCAACCACCTACATGATGGTGGGTACGATTATCGAAGCTTTTATGTTTCCAAAGCTTAAGGTAGACATCGTCAACTTGGCAGTCGATGAAAGCAACGACAGGCATCGATTTGTCGAAACCTTGAATATAGGTCATTCAATCAATACGGCCTTGGCATTGCCTGCGTTGATGTTGATGTTGATGGTGCCCGTGTGCTCATATCTGTTTCCGGCGTACGCCTCTGCATCTATAGGCATTACGGGTATTGTGTTGTGCTTGTTGCTCAGTGGTGGCGCGTATGTTGAACAGGTTTATGTAGCGAATGACAAGCTCACTACTTACAGGGCTTACGACTTGCTAACGTGGATCGCATTTGTAGTGATATTAATGGCTTTGAACAACGTAACGGTGCCATTGCCGGTTCTTGCGATATTGTTTTTGGGGGGTACTGCGATGTTTCGACAAATTGCAGCGCTCCACTTGGTTGCTAAAGAATCGCTTAAACCTAATTTTGTTCTAGCGTGGCGGTTTTTGGTTCAAACCAAATCAGCATCATTCCATTTTGCTCAGGCAAACGTCTTTGGTGTAGCAACTTCTTTGCTGATCAATACATTTATTAAGTGGCATATGGGTGCCAAAGACTTTGGGGAGTTTAGCTTTTTGCAGAAAGTGCTCGGCGCACCCTTTAGCTTGGCCGCCCAAAATCTTGGCGCAGTCTGGCGAAAATATGCAGCACTTAAGTTGGCAGGAGATACGCCAGCCATCCTAAAAGGTTTTAAACAAACCATTGTAATGATTGTAGCCATTACAGCTCTGATTGCGCCGCTGTTAATTTACTTCACCAACCTTGTGGCTGAATTTTCGATACACAGCACCTTTAGTTTGGGGATCATGTCAGTGTTTGTTCTGTATGGCCTGGGTCAGTTGATCTTTGCCTGGTCAAGCATAACGTGCAGCATCTATGAGATGTTTAAAACGCAAAGAAACGCGTATGCCATATGCTTTACAGGTACATGCCTAACATCGATAGTTTCAATGCAGGCCTCTTTAGGGTTGAGCGCCTACATGGGGTTATTAACGATTGCGGGTCTACTACCCTTCATTTACAACATCAAATCATTAAAAGTGTGCATTGGCGTGGCAGAGCGTGTCAATCTCACGATTTAAATTAATAGAATGGCAATTAATGATAATTTATTTTAAATCGTGGGCGAATAAAAAAATATTTATTGTTAGACAGGGTTTTATTGATCTTGTAAATGACATCTGTGGAACGCCCAAAAGGATGTTTCACGCTTCAATTTTTGCATTGTCGCTATTAAGCACATTCTACGATCCGCAGATTTTTTATGCATGCTTTCTCGTGGTGCTTGGATTATTAGTCGGGAAAGTGGTTGGGCCTTACGCTTTATACTGCATTTCTATTTGTTTGTTACCATTTTTAAGGGTAAATGTTGTCAACAAAATCGAGTTTTATTTTACTGACACTAACTATACGGCCTATATTTTGTTTTTGTTGATTGCGCCATTGGTTATCTATCGGTCTGGGCTAAAGCGCGATAGTGGTTGGTTAAACTACCTTCTAGTCATGCCAGCGCTAGTCCCTTTGAGCCGTGGAGTTATAGTGGCTGTCTCTTTATTGTTGCTATATGCGAACAAGAGATACGCTAAATACATTCTCTTCGCGTTGCTCGCTGTAGCGCCGGTTTTTTATGGATTCTTTTTTCATGATAGAGCTGCAGGAAGCGATACCGAAAGATTTTATATTTGGAAGCAGATCTTGGAAGGGGGGGTGTTTTATGAAAAGGGTGCAAAATTTGTAAATCTCTATGTTCATAGTCCGTATCGATCTGATAATTTGGTTCATCTCCACAATACCCCTGTGACTTGGTTTTTCCATGTAAGCCATTCTGTAGTTTCGATGGTTCTTTACGTTTTATTGCTATTTTGCGTTCGTGTCTTATCGTTCCTGCTCCTAATTCCATCGTTTTTTCTTACGGTAGCGCCTGGCCCGTTTTATCTGCTTTTTGGTTTGTCTTTGGGGGCATCTAATCCGTTCAGGCGGACTTGACCGACATGTTTAGCTTGTTGATGGCTGTTTACCATAAAGAGTCGCCGAAACACCTCGCTGCTGCTTTTGAATCTATTTTGTCTCAAACGGTTCGGCCACCTCAGGTTATTGTTGTTAAAGATGGTCCATTGCCTGCTTCGCTAAATGATGTGATATCGGCATATCATCAGGTGCTAAACATTGATGCCCTTCAGCTTCCTAAAAACATAGGGCTGGCTGGCGCACTCAATAAAGGGATCGAGATTGTTCGGGAGCCGTGGGTTGCCCGCTTCGATTCTGACGACATTTGTACTCCTACGCGGTTTGAAGAGCAGATGTCTTGGATGGCATCTGATACATACGACATTTTCGGAAGCCAAATTGAAGAGTTTGATCAAACTACAGATGAGCCTTTGTCGCAGCGGCAAGTGCCAACCGAGCATTGCGAAATTAGAAAGTTTGCGATGCGTCGAAATCCGTTTAACCACATGACTGTGTGTTATCGCACGGAAATGATTAAAAATGCCGGAGGCTACCCAGTCCTTCATGGGATGGAAGACTATGCGCTTTGGATAAAAATGATGAGTTTAGGTGCGAGGTTAGGCAACTCTAGAAATGTATTAGTTCATGCTCGTATAGGTAACGGTATGATTGCTCGGCGCGGAGGCGCTAAGTATATTTTTTCTGAATTTAGGCTTCAGTGTTTGATGGTGAAACAAATTAATAAGCCCTTTATTAAGGCAGCAGCTCATTTTTGTGCCCGTAGCTTTGTATTCGCAATCCCACAAGGGCTGCGTGCTAGAATCTACCAAATTTTTTTGCGAAATCCATCCGCCAGTGGCGGCTCGGCGCCGCAGTAGCATTATTAATTAGTGAGTTGAATTTCTTGACTAGTTTGGTACAGCCTGTAATTTTGTGCGGTGGGGTGGGCTCAAGGCTTTGGCCTTTGTCGCGCGCTGGGTTCCCCAAGCAATTTTTAAGTTTTGATGGTTCAGACACTCTTGTTCAGCAGGCAGCTAAGCGATTGATGAATTTGGGTGAGAGCGATATCGGCTTGGCTAACCCTATCGTTGTTGCAGGTGATGAGCATCGCTTTATCTTGGCTGAACAGCTTCGAGAGTCGGGCATTGTTATGGGTGCGGCTCTTCTTGAACCTGTTGGTCGTAATACTGCTCCGGCACTTACTTTGGCAGCACTCGCCGCTATGGAAGGTGGTCGCGACCCAGTATTAGTTGTTACCCCTGCAGACCAGAGTGTTGTAGATCCAGAGGCTTTCACCAGTTCTATGCAGGCTGCCATACGCGAAGCAAGCGGGGGCAATATAGTCATACTCGGTATCGCGCCAGATCGTCCGGAAACCGGTTATGGCTACATTGAAGCTTTGCCTGGATCTAGTGGTGAGGGATTGGCGGTTCAACGTTTTGTAGAAAAACCAGATGTACTGACTGCTCAGGCTTATATAAGTGCGGGTGGTTACTATTGGAACGCCGGTATGTTCGTGCTTCGGGCCTCTGTTTGGTTGGCAGCGCTTGAGCGTTTCCGTCCAGATATTTTTGTATCGGCACATGCTGCATGGCAAGAGCGCACGACCGATCTTAATTCTTTAGCGATGTTCGTTAGACCCGCTAAAGAATTGTTTGAGTGTATTCCCGCAGAATCAGTAGATTATGCGGTGATGGAAAAGTGCCCCGGGTCCGAGTTTAGTGTGAAGATGGTGCCGCTGAATGCAGGTTGGAGTGATCTTGGTGCATGGGATGCGGTTTGGCAAACCTTGCCGAGAGACGAGTACAACAATGCACATGTCGGTGATGTGCTAGTTACAGACAGTCATAACACCCTCGTTCATGCCTCTAGTCGCTTGGTAGGGCTCGTTGGAGTTGAAGATCTGGTTGTTATCGAAACCCCTGATGCAGTGATGGTGGCTAATAAATCCCGCAGCCAGGAGGTTAAGACAATTGTCGATCAACTAAGCAATGCACAACGTGAAGAACATATCCTTCACCGCAAAGTGCATCGTCCCTGGGGTTGGTACGATAGCCTTGATCAAGGTGATCGATTCAAAGTCAAACGGATTATGGTAAATCCAGGCGCTAGCTTAAGCCTGCAGAAGCACGCACATCGTGCTGAACACTGGATTGTTGTAAAAGGATCTGCCGAGGTGACGCGCGGAGATGATGTTTTTATGCTTAAGGAAAACCAGTCAACCTACATTTCTATAGGCGAACAACATCGCCTTCGTAACCCAGGTAATACAGAGTTGGAAATCATTGAGGTTCAGTCTGGATTTTATTTAGGAGAGGACGACATTGTCCGTTTTGACGACACTTATGGTCGAGTAGCAAACTAATGAGTCATTCCTCCAAAATTTACATTGCTGGGCATCGTGGCATGGTTGGATCTGCGATAGTTCGCCATCTTATAGCCAACGGGCATCCAGTAAAGCATATTGTCGGCTGCACCCATGCAGAGCTAGAACTGACCAACCAAGCTGCGGTTAGAGATTTTTTCGAGGCCGAGAAGCCGGATCAGGTTTATCTAGCAGCAGCCAAGGTGGGAGGTATTTATGCCAATAACACCTACCCTGCAGATTTTATTCTAGATAACCTCCTTATCGAGGCAAATGTTATTGATGCCGCCTTTAGGGTTGGGGTAAAGAAACTGCTGTTTTTGGGCTCAAGCTGCATCTACCCCAAATTTGCTCCTCAACCTATGGGAGAAGATGCATTGCTTACAGGGGTTTTAGAAGCAACTAATGAGCCTTACGCCATTGCAAAAATTGCGGGCATTAAGCTTTGCGAAAGCTACAACCGCCAATACGGGGAATCACACGGTGTTGATTACCGTAGTGTGATGCCTACCAATCTTTATGGGCCAGGCGATAACTATCATCCAGAAAATTCGCATGTAATACCAGCTTTGATTCGCCGCTTTCATGAAGCTAAGCAGGCGAACTCGCCAGAAGTCGTTATCTGGGGATCGGGCTCGCCGATGAGAGAGTTTCTTTATGTGGATGATATGGCGGCAGCTTCAGTTTACGTTATGAACTTAGATCAAGACACCTACAGACAACACACGCAGCCAATGCTTAGCCATATTAATGTGGGGTACGGTTCTGACCTAACGATCAAAGAACTGGCAGAGCTCATCGGCCGAACTATTGGCTATGATGGCAGCATTGTTTTTGATTCTAGCAAGCCAGATGGCACGCCTAAGAAACTTATGGATAGTGCCCGTCTCCAAAACCTTGGTTGGCAACCGACAATTACACTTGATGTCGGGCTAAAAATGGCTTACGCAGATTTTCTCCAAAACTCACAGCTAAGAAATTAAAAATGACTACACAGCTAAAAGTCGCCCTTATTACAGGTGTTACAGGTCAAGATGGTGCTTATCTTGCAGAGTTCTTGCTTGATAAAGGGTATGTCGTCCATGGCATTAAGCGCCGTTCTAGCCTGATCAATACCGACCGTATTGATCACTTATATAAAGATCCGCATGAAGCGGGAGTTCGCTTCTTTCTGCATCATGGAGACATGACTGATAGCTCTAGCCTCATTCGTATCATTCAGCAGACTCAACCAGACGAAATCTATAACCTAGCAGCTCAAAGCCACGTGCAGGTAAGTTTCGAAGAGCCTGAATATACAGCGAATTCAGATGCGCTTGGAGCCTTGCGTATCCTCGAAGCTATTCGAATCCTTGGACTAGAAAAGAAGACCCGTTTTTATCAAGCGTCAACTTCTGAACTCTATGGCCTTGTGCAAGAAATCCCACAAAAGGAAACAACACCTTTCTACCCGCGCTCGCCGTATGCAGTGGCGAAGCTTTATGCCTACTGGATTACAGTAAATTATCGTGAGGCTTATGGTATTTATGCTTGTAATGGAATCTTGTTTAACCACGAAAGCCCAATTCGTGGTGAAACCTTCGTTACACGCAAAATCACACGTGCTCTGGCAGCAATTAAGTTAGGTAAGCAGGATTGCCTCTATCTGGGCAACATGGATGCCAAACGCGACTGGGGGCACGCCAAAGACTATGTAGAAATGCAATGGCTGATGCTTCAGCAAGACAGGCCTGAGGACTTTGTAATCGCTACAGGCGTTCAATACTCAGTACGCGACTTCGTCAATGCTGCTGCAAAGGAGCTAGGTATTCAGATTCGTTGGGAGGGGAAAGGTGAATCTGAGAAAGGTTACGACCAAAATGGTAAATGTATCGTGGCCGTTGACCCTCGTTACTACCGACCGACAGAAGTAGAGACTTTGTTGGGAGATGCAACAAAAGCTAAAGAGAAATTAGGTTGGGTTCCGAAGATCTCTTTCGGTGAATTGGTGGCGGAAATGGCTCAGGCAGATCTTGAGGCCGTTACGGCGAGCGAATTATCATAAAAAATAGGTTCTGAAATTGACAAGATGATTCGAAGTTCGTTCCTAGGACTGCTTGGGAAATTATGGCATCGATTGAATCGCGTGCGTCGCATACAATTCTTTCTGCTGCTAGCGTTAACCCTACTTGCTTCGGTTGCAGAAGTGATCAGCATAGGCGCAGTAATTCCTTTGCTCGGTTTAATGATAGAACCAGAAAAGCTCCTTAATTACCCTATTATCCAATCGCTATTTTCTTGGCTTAAGTTCAGCCAACCGCAGCAGTTGGTTGCTCCAATTGCCATACTTTTTTGCTGTTCGGTTGTGGGCGCAGGTTTGTTAAGACTGTTGCTTATGTACGTATCTACAAATCTCGCCCTTTCTTTGGGAACGGATTTAAGCGTAGAGGCATATCGCAGAACGCTATACCAACCGTATTCAATTCATACCAATAGCAGCAGTAGCGAAATAATAAGCGGCATAGTTGGAAAAGTGGGGCTCCTGATTAGCAGTATAGCAATGCCCTTATTAACGCTGATTAGTTCAACTTTTCTTTTGATTGCAATTCTGTTCGCAATGGCATTGGTTGATATATCAATAGCAGCTTTGAGCGGCGCTGTTTTTGGTGGGTGCTATTTGATAATTGCGATTCGCTTACGTAATCGATTGCGAGATAACAGTGAGTGCGTAGCGAGAGAGTCTACGCGGGTCATTAAAATTTTGCAGGAGGGACTCGGTGGCATTCGAGATGTGCTTCTGGATGGCACACAAGATCTTTATTGCAAGTTTTATCGTGATGCAGAAATTGGATTACGCCGAGCGCAGGCGAAAAATGCACTTATTGCAAGCACACCTAGGTATTTCATGGAAATGGTGGGAATTGTTTTGGTCGTATTCCTAGCGTTAGGGATGTCACAAAAAGAGGGGGGGTTGTCGACTGCGGTTCCTGTTCTGGGGGCTTTAGCATTGGGAGCTCAACGCCTTATGCCCATCTTGCAGCAGATATATGGATCGACAGTTGCGATAATAGGGAGCCAGGGCTCCATAAGAGATGCATCTTTATTGCTGGATCAGCCGTTGCCGGAACATTTAACAATGTCAGTCCTTCAACCGCTTACATTTGGTTCTGAAATTACGCTAACAAATGTCAGCTTTAGCTATGGAACAGAACAGACAACAGTGTTAAATGACATAAATGTGAAGATTCCCAAAGGCAGCAAGGTTGGTATAGTGGGGGCAACAGGGTTTGGAAAAAGCACATTAGTGGATGTCATAATGGGGTTGCTGTCGCCGACCAAGGGAACGTTGGCTATTGATGGAGTTGTGATAGACCAGACTAATATCAGGCAGTGGCAAGAGAAAATTGCTCATGTCCCACAAAGTATATTTCTTTCTGATGGTTCGATAGAGACGAATATTGCATTCGGTACTCCATTGGATCGAATTAATTTCGACAAAGTTAAAGCGGCGGCGCACAATGCGCAAATTTCAGAATCTGTGGAGGCTTGGCCAGACGGATATAACACTTTGGTTGGAGAGCGCGGTATTCGGTTGTCTGGTGGGCAACGCCAGCGTATAGGAGTTGCGCGAGCGCTTTACAAGGATTCGGAGGTTTTGATTCTGGATGAGGCTACGAGTGCGTTAGACTCTCAGACTGAAAGTGCCGTTATGGAGTCAATTGATAGACTGGACAATGGACTCACGATTTTAATAGTTGCTCATCGTTTGAACACCCTTAGGCAATGTGATTTTATTATCACAATGAATAAAGATGGCTCTTGTAGCCAATGTGGTTATGGTGAGTTATCTATAAAATTAAATGAAAATTTAACAAATGCTTAATAATTCATCTATTCTTATTACGGGCGGCACAGGTTCTTTTGGGCATGCCTTTATCCCAATGACATTGAAGAAATACAATCCACGTCGTTTAGTTGTGTTCTCGCGTGATGAAATGAAGCAATGGGAAATGGCCAAGTTATATGCGAATGATAAAAGGGTTCGATTTTTCATCGGGGACGTGCGAGATAAAGATCGGTTGATCCGTGCGCTTGACGGGATCGATTACGTTGTGCATGCGGCTGCAACAAAAATCGTACCTACAGCTGAATACAATCCATTTGAATGCGTTAAAACGAATATCATGGGGGCGATGAACTTAATCGACGCGTGTATAGATCGACGTGTCAAGCGTGTCGTAGCGCTGTCTACGGATAAGGCAAGTAGCCCGGCCAACCTATATGGTGCAACTAAGCTGGCATCCGACAAGTTATTTGTTGCAGGAAACTCATATTCTGGTGGGCTGGAAACTCGGTTTGGAGTTGTGCGCTACGGTAATGTCATGGGTTCTCGCGGCTCCGTTATTCCATTTTTTGCGAATCTTGCTCCAACTGGGTCATTGCCTATTACTGATAACCGAATGACGCGTTTTATGATCACCCTGGAGCAGGGAGTTGAATTAGTATGGCATGCATTTGATGATATGGTTGGGGGAGAGATTTATGTTAAAAAAATTCCGTCGATGTGTGTTACTGATATAGCAAGAGCTATTGCGCCGAGTGCGAAACATGAAATCGTTGGTATTCGTCCTGGTGAAAAGCTGCATGAGCAAATGATAGGTGCTGAAGATGCTCTTTACACCTTCGAGTATCAACAGCACTTCAAGATTTTGCCGGCGATTCATGGCTGGAGCAAAGATCCGGAGCGCATCAAGGATGGCGTTAAAGTTAGTCCTGAATTTACTTATTGTTCTGACAGCAATCCGGAGTGGATGAGTGTGGATGAACTCCGTGATTGGGTTGATTGTAATGCTGAGATGATAGGTTGCATCTAAGATGATTCCCTATGGCCGTCAGGACATAAGCGATGCAGATATAGATTCTGTTGTTCAAGTTTTGCGTTCAGATTTCCTTACGCAAGGGCCTCAGGTACCACATTTCGAAAAGACGCTAGCTGATTATTGCAGGGTAGGTCATGCAGTGGCAGTAAATAGTGCAACGTCAGCCCTTCATGTCGCCTGTCTCGCATTAGATCTTGGTGCTAGAGACTGGCTTTGGACAAGTCCTATTACTTTTGTGGCGTCGGCTAACTGCGCTTTATATTGCGGTGCTCAGGTAGATTTCGTCGATATTGACCCAGAAACTTACAACCTTTGTCCCTGGGCTCTTGAGGTTAAGTTAACCGAGGCTGAAAAAACTGGTCGTTTACCCAAAGTGCTGGTTGCAGTACATTTAACTGGGCAGTCTTGCGATATGGCGGCAATCTACGCGTTGAGTCGAAAATTTGGTTTTCGGATCATTGAAGATGCTTCGCATGCAATAGGCGGTAAGTATAAAGAAGAGCCTATTGGCAATTGCAGATACAGCGACATTACCGTCTTTAGTTTTCATCCAGTTAAGATAATTACAACCGGTGAAGGAGGGGTGTCAGTCACAAATGACGTGGGTTTGGCTAATAAAATGCGTTTACTTCGAAGCCACGGTATTACACGTGATCCTATGGAGATGACACATGAAACCGAAGGCCCTTGGTACTACCAGCAATTGATTCTTGGATACAACTATCGCATGACGGATATGCAAGCCGCGTTAGGTACGAGTCAAATGTCTCGATTAGATAGTTACGTGGAGGTTCGACATAATCTGGCTGATCGTTATGACCAAATGCTGCGAGATCTACCCGTTATTACTCCAAAGCAAGTTCCGGATAGTTATAGCGCCTACCACCTATATGTAATTCGACTTGAGTTAGAGAAGATTGGAAAGACGCGTGCTGAAGTGTTTAAGTTGCTGCGATCGAAGGGTGTTGGAGTCAATGTGCATTATATACCCTTGCACCTGCAACCCTATTATCATAGGCTGGGATTTGAAATCGGGTCATACCCACAGGCTGAACGTTACTACAGAGAATCAATTAGTATCCCCATTTATCCGGCGCTAACAGAATTAGAACAAGATCACGTTGTAAATACGCTTAAAGAAACTATTAGACCATGAAGGTAGCAATAATTCCGGCACGAGGTGGAAGCAAGCGCATCCCGAGAAAAAATATAAAAAATTTCGGTGGCAGGCCAATGATTGCATGGTCAATTCTCGCAGCAAAACAGAGTGGTTGTTTTGACCGTATTATCGTCAGCACTGATGACGCTGAAATTGCTGAAGTTGCGAAAGAATACGGAGGAGAAGTACCGTTTGTGCGTCCTGCAGAGTTGTCGGATGACCGCACAGCAACGACCCCGGTCGTCGCGCATGCTATTAAGTGGCAAAACGCACACGGAGATTTTGTCGATGAAGCATGCTGTATTTATGCTACAGCCCCATTTATTCAGGCTAGTGACCTACAGCGTGGATTAGAGATACTTCAAAAAAGTGGTGCAGAATATGCTTTTTCTGTGACTAGCTATCCATTTCCTATTCAGAGGGCGGTTAGAATTATGGGCGATGGACGCGTGGCGATGTTCCAGCCAGAGCATTTCAATACCCGCTCTCAAGATCTAGAAGAAGCATGGCACGACGCTGGCCAGTTTTATTGGGGTAAAGCAAAAGCATGGTTGGAAGCTAAGCCTCTATTTAGTCATGATGCCGCCCCAGTTCCGTTGTGTCGTGATCGAGTGCAAGACATTGATACTCTCGAAGACTGGTCAAGGGCGGAGTTGATGCATCAGATACTATCCCGAAGCTAGGTATGGGTGTGATGCGAGTTGTTTTTCGTGTGGACGCATCGTTAGAAATCGGCACGGGCCATGTAATGCGTTGTCTAGCCTTAGCAGATGCCCTGAGAGTGCTTGGTGGTGAATGTGTATTCATCTGTCGTCGACACAAAGGGAACTTGTTAGAGCTGATTGGTAGAAGTGGGTATAGGTCGGTGGGTCTAAATTTGCCAAAAGCAAATATTCAAGCAGGCGAAAATAGTTTGTCCTATTGGGAGTGGCTGGGCGCAAATTGGCGCGAGGATGCTATCGAAACGGCACGTTGCGTCAAAGAATTCAATAATGATGAACGACCAGATTGGCTAATTGTAGATCATTATGCGATAGATAAACGATGGGAAGAGTTTATGCGTCCCAGAGTGAAACGAATTATGGCTATCGATGACTTGGCTGATCGGATGCACGACTGTGATTTTTTATTGGATCAAAATCTTGGTCGAAGCGCTAAGGATTACGTTGATTTGTTAAATTCAGATGTTAGAACTTTTATTGGCCCTAGATTTGCACTTCTCCGTCCTGAATTTTCTGCATGGAGGGGGCGTAGTAGATTAAGGCGCAACCCACCGGTTTTCAAGAATATTCTAATTAGCATGGGTGGCATAGATAAAGATAACGCGACCTCGATAGTTCTTGATGCGCTTAAAAATTGTACTTGGCTAAAGCAATTGCATATAACGGTTGTTATGGGGGCTGGCTCACCTTGGTTGTCGTTCGTGAAAGATAAAACTAAGCAAATGCCCTGGCCTACGCAGGTGGTTGTAGGTGCAAAGAATATGGCAGAGCTTATGGCAGAATGCGATTTCTCTATTGGGGCTGCTGGTAGTACATCTTGGGAGCGTTGTTGCTTAGCCTTGCCAAGTGTTCAGGTCGCATTAGCGGAAAATCAGAAACTTATCAGCAAAGCTCTTGACAGTGCTGGCGCAGCAGTAGCGCTCGAAATTAAAGACATCATTCGAACTTTGCCGCAAACGTTATCTAAATTCGCTAACGCACAAATGTTACAAGCCATGTCTAATGCTGCGAGCAGCATCACAGATGGCGATGGGGTCCAATTAGTTTCTAGAGCGCTTCAGGAAGGCTATGAAAATCAGTTTGCTGTGTAGCGATCCAGATCATCCTATCAATTTTCATTTGAAGCTATGGATGAATAGAAATAAAAAAAATAATGATATTGAGCTTGTGCAAAAGAAGTCGGAGTTGAAAGGTGGAGAGCTTCTTTTTTTAATTTCGTGCTCTGAGATTGTCAGTGAAATCGAGAGAAGCAAGTACAAAGCAAGTCTAGTTCTTCATGCGAGTGATTTGCCTATAGGTAGGGGTTGGAGTCCACATGTATGGGAATTGCTAGGTGGGGCTGATACGATAACTTTGTCATTATTAGAAGCAGAAGACAAAGTAGATTCTGGACGAATTTGGAAAAAACTACAAATCGCAATACCTAAGCATTCGTTATGGGATGAAATTGATGATCTTTTGTTTAAAGCTGAGATTGATTTGCTTGACTACGCGGTTGATAACCTTGATCTTTGTGAACCTACCCCGCAATCGGCAAATAGGCAACCTACTTATTATCCAAGACGAACTCCAAAAGATAGTAGGTTAGACGTCCATAAAACAATCGCAGAGCAGTTTGATCTGCTAAGAGTTTGCAATCCCAATCGTTTCCCTGCATATTTTGAGCATTTGGGCAATCGTTACATATTGAAGATAGAGAAGCTTAATGAACAATGAGATTTCGATTGCTGGTCGGAAGATTGGTCCCGCGTACGCTCCATACGTTATCGCTGAAATGTCAGCTAATCACAACGGGAGTATTGAGGTAGCTCTACGTATAATTGAAGAGGCAAAAAAATCGGGTGCAGATGCTATCAAGATGCAAACATATACCCCGGATACTCTAACCTTAAATTGTAACGCAGCGGATTTTCAAATCACGGATGGTCTTTGGGCTGGTCGTTCTCTATACGATCTTTATACATGGGCGCATACACCTTGGGAGTGGCATAAGCCTTTGTTTGACTATGCGCGCAGTCTTGGAATCACAATTTTTAGTTCACCTTTTGACAATTCTGCTATTGATCTGCTGGAAGATTTGAATGCGCCAGCATATAAGATTGCATCCTTTGAAGCGGTTGACTTTAGCTTAATAAGGTATGCTGCAAGCACTGGTAAGCCTATGATAATCTCAACAGGCATGGCCAACGCAGACGAAATACAGGAAGCGATTGATGTTGCAAGAGATGGAGGCTGTAGAGAACTGGCTATTTTACATTGCGTGAGCGGTTATCCGGCTCCTGCAAAAGAATATAACCTGAAGACCATCCCAGACATGATTGAACGCTTTGGTTTGGTAACCGGATTGTCCGATCATACATTGGAGAATACAACTGCGATTGCAGGGGTGTCGTTGGGTGCTTCCATTGTTGAAAAGCATTTCACTCTAGACCGCAGTGGTGGTGGTGCTGACGATAGTTTTTCGTTGGAGCCTGAGCAGCTTGCAGCGCTCTGCTGCGATGTAAAGATAGCTTGGGAAGCTGTTGGTAAGGTTGACTATGGCCGGAAGTCTAGCGAACAGGGAAATGTGAAATTTCGTCGTTCGCTTTATTTCGTAAACGATTTGGAAGCGGGCAGCGTAGTATCTGAAGCAGATATACGGCCAATTCGACCGGGCATGGGATTAGCGCCTAAGTACCGTGAAAGCCTTGTGGGCCGTTGTCTAAAGGTGGGTGTAACACGTGGGACTGCAACAAGTTGGGAGCAGTTCGAGATCTGATGTCAATCACGCAATTGCGAAATTGAAATTCACTGTTGCACTGGTGGGTTTGGGACGCGTTGGCATGGGTTATGATAGCCAACTCCCAGAAATGTCTCATGTTCTGAGTCACTTACGTGCGATACAGTGCTCACCGGATTTTAGGTTGCTGGCAGCGTCTGATCCGAACCTTGATAACCAACGGATTTTTACGGGTAAAACAACGTTACCTGCATATACTAATGTGGAAGAAATGTTGAGGCTGCACCAGCCGGATGTTTTGATAGTTGCTAGTCCTACAGAAACCCATAGCGATGTGATATCTACAGCTTTAAAGCAAAGCGCTCCCCGGGCCATTCTCTGCGAAAAGCCCATAGCAGGGTCGTTATACGAAAGCAAGAGGGTAGTTGACTTATGCGCGAAGGCGGACGTACGTTTGTTCGTGAATTTTATTCGCCGTGCGGATCCAGGGGTTCATGAAGTGCGAAAGCGAATTGAAGACGGCCGGATCGCTATGCCGCTCAAAGCATTTGTGTGGTACTCCAAAGGTATGCTACATAATGGTTCGCATTTTGTTGATCTCATGACCTATTGGATGGGGCCTGTTCAATCTGCTCGAATTGTTAGCCGCGGGAGATCGTTCGGATGCAACGATGTTGAGCCCGATTTCCTGCTTGAGCACCAGGGGGGGAGCGCCCTGTTTTGTGCTGCTAAAGAAGAATATTTTTCTCACTATACTGTCGAGATGTTGGCGCCTAATGGCCGTTTGCGGTATGAGCGAGGTGGAGAAATTGTCTGGCAAGGCGTTGAGATGGATGATAATTTAGTTGAGTACAGAAGACTTTCGCATTTCGTACAATCTATCCCTAATGGAATGAATAAATATCAACTACATGTGATGAACGAATTGGCTCAAGCATTGAAAGGCAATTTCCACGAGCTTTGTACTGGGGAGGATGCTCTGATATCTCAGGAGTGGTTGGAGCAACTCTGTATGGCTCGTATTTAATGAAAGAATGCAATGGAAAAATTAGCACTTTTCGGCGGTGATCAGACCATTAAACAAGATTTACGTAAATATAATTCCTTTGGAGCAGAGGAGGTTCAAGCAGCAAAAGATGTCATTGAGAGTGGGGTTTTATCTAAGTTTATAGGTGCTTGGCACCAGGATTTTTTGGGTGGCCCTAAAGTCCAAGAATTCGAACGGGATGCAGCCGAATACTTCGGGGTAAAATACGCCATTACAGTAAACTCTTGGACATCTGGTTTAGTTGCTGCGATTGGAGCTATAGGAGTGGAGCCGGGAGATGAGGTAATCGTTAGCCCGTGGACTATGGCTGCTAGTGCAACAGCAATATTGCATTGGAATGCGATACCAGTGTTTGCAGATATTAATCCACTTACTTACAACTTGGATATTGGATCTATAGAACGTAATATAACCCCTCATACAAGGGCTATTGTATCTGTCGATATTTTTGGGCAGTCTGCAGATATGGATGCGATTATGAAAATTGCAGATCAGTACGGGCTTAAAGTGATTTCTGACACGGCTCAAGCACCTGGGGCTAAATATAAAAATCGATATGCTGGTACATGTTCTGATATTGGAGGATTCAGCTTAAATTATCACAAGCACATCCACACAGGGGAAGGTGGAATATTGGTCACAAATGACGATGATCTTGCGGACAGGTTAAGACTTATTCGAAATCATGCTGAAGCGGTTGTGGCTGCCAAAGGTGTGGATAATTTAAGCAATATGCTTGGCCACAACTTTCGCCTTGGTGAAATTGAGTGCGCCATAGGGGTAGAACAGCTAAAGAAACTGAAAAGGCAAGTTGAGTCGCGTCAACGTGTAGCTCATAAGTTAAGCAAAGGATTAGTTGGATTGCAAGGTTTAAAGATACCTGTGGAGATGCCAGACTGCACACACGTTTTTTATGTTTATCCTATGCAGCTAGACATTGCCTTTCTTGGTGTAAGCCGCCAGTGCATAATCGAAGCGTTGGCCGCTGAGGGGGTGCCAGCCCTTATGGCAGGCTATCAGAATCTTCATTTGTTGCCCATGTACCAAAAAAAGATGGGTTATGGAACTAAGGGATTCCCTTGGTCGTCAGACATCTGCAAACGGGTTGTTAACTATGCAAAGGGCATTTGTCCGGTGGCGGAGGAGTTACACGAGTCAACATTCTTAGGCCTTGGTATATGTTCATACGAGTTTCCAGACGAAGATATCGATTTGGTAATAATGGCATTCAATAAGGTGTGGCGAAACTTAAAGGCATTACGATGATTTATGAACTTGCTGATGGCTATAGCGTTCGAAATTTCCATGAAGATGACCTCAATGGGCCATACAAATCTTGGTTTGAGAATCAGGAAGTCTGCAGGTATAACTCCCATGGTAAGTTTTTTAAGAATGAAAATTGGTTTCGTCAGTTCTTTGAAAAATTAAATAGTGAAGATCAGGTGGTGTGGGCAATATGTCACAAGGTTGATGGGCATATCGGAAATGTTAGCCTTCAATGCATTTCATTTATAAATAGAAACGCAGAATATGCGATTTTGATGGGGAATCCAAACCACTGGGGCAAATCGGTGAGCTTGAATGCATCCGTGGCGCTCTTAAGTCATGGATTTGATAAGCTTAATTTGGAACGGATATATTGTGGCACTGCAGATGCAAATATTGGCATGAAAAAACTAGCTCTGAAGATGGGGATGGTTGAAGAAGGTCGCCGTCGTAACCATCTTTTCTTAAATGGCAAGTGGGAGGACGTGGTCGAATTTGGTGTATTGAGGGATGAGTTCATAAGAGCGCAGAAAACAAAATGATCGGTGTTGTAGCGCATGATGCGGGAGGTGCAGAAGTAGTTTCTAGCTATATCCGTCGTAGTGGTATGAAAGCTAAGTTTTGTCTAGATGGGCCGGCAACGCAAATCTTTGAGAGAAAGCTCGGCAGTATAAAAAATAGCACGGTTGAAGAATTGGTTGACACAGCGGACTGGATAATATGTGGTACGAGCGGTCAGTCAGATCTTGAGTGGCGTGTTGTAGGTTTATCGAGGCAAAAAGGAAAGCGCTGTGTCGTGATGTTGGATCACTGGGTAAACTATCGAAAACGATTCGTTCGCAGTGGTAAGTGGAATTGGCCTGATGAGGTATGGGTAGGGGATACGCTATCAGCTCGAATTGCGGCAACTACAATTCCGGAAGTTAAAATAGTGCTTGTTCCAAATGCCTACTTTATGGATATAAAAGATGAGGTAAAAAACTGTACGCACGGGAGGACGTCGGCAGTAGATGGAGTGCACGTTCTTTACGTATGCGAACCGATAAATCAGGGTTCTGATGATAGTGCAGCAAACATTTGTTCTGCGTCAGAGCGCAACTCGCTGATCTATTTTCTTAAAAACATTCATTGCCTAGGAAATAAAATTTCTAGAATAGTCATTCGGCCGCATCCGAAAGAAAGTAAAGAAAAATACGACTGGGTTCACGATGAGTTTGATCTCCCTATAATATGCGCGGAGGAAAAAAGCTTGTTGGAACAAATTTCCATCAGTCATATCGTTGCTGGATGTGCAACGATGGGCATGGTGGTTGGATTACTTGCGGGGAAACGCGTTGTTAGCTGTATTGCACCTGGTGTTAAGCTAACAGCCCTTCCGCATGATGGGATTGAAGATATGGCAACCTTGATCGCTAAATGGAAAAAGCTTGATTTTGAAAATGGCAAATGAGATTGATTAATAAAATTCAATGCTAAATAAATTAAAAAACAAAACGGTTGAGTTTTTTAAAGCTTTAAAAAATGCGCTAATATTTTTTAGAATAAAAAAACATAACCGTAAATTATTTACGGCTGGAATTAAAAATTCATCGTCAAAGCCAATTGTTCTCATGGAGTTGAACGGCATGCATTCAGCGCATATTGCATATGCGTATCTTGCTGATGAGCTGGCGAAAAAACACTGTGCCAAAATAAAAGCGTATGCGCCCAATAGTTTGATTGATTGGAAATCAAAAATTATTTTTTTTGCAAATTCAGTGTTTGGTTTCAAAGAGTTCGGTGTCTATAGATCATTTGGCGTTAATGACTTCATTGGTATAACTTTGAATAAGAATCAGCGGAAACATGCAAAGGAACTGTTGTTAGGAATCTACAAAAGTGGAATCAATGAAAAGCGTGATATTGAGGACTTGGAGATTGGAGGTGTGTGGTTAGGTGATTTGATCTATGATAGTTATCTGAGAAAATATCAAAAGCCGACCATAGATTTAGAGAGCGACGATTTTAGATTATTCATTTTAGAAATGGTCGAATTATTCGTCTTTTGGGATGATTACTTCAAACACAATGATGTGCGGGCAATAAATGTAAGTCACTGTGTATATTGGCTCGCAATCCCTCTAAGAATAGCGGTAAATTACGGTATAGATGCATTTCAAGTTAACGCAACACATTTCTACCGTCTCGATAAAAGCAATCTATTTGCTTATAACGATTTTTTTAAATACAGAGAAATTTTCTCAACTTTGTTGCCAGAGGTGCAAGTTGCTGGAATAAAAGCAGCAAAAGATAGGATTCGTCGTCGATTTAATGGCGAGGTTGGGGTCGATATGGCCTACTCAAAAAAAACAGCGTACGGCGCATCTTTAAATAAAAGGTTAATTGAAAAGTCACCGAAGACGAAAATTATTGTGGCTGCGCATTGCTTTTTTGATAGTCCGCATAGCTACGGAAAAAACTTATTTCCAGATTTTTATGAATGGCTGGAATGTCTTGGTAGAATCAGCCAGCAAACAGATTACGATTGGTATATAAAGACCCACCCAGATTTTATTGAGGGGACGAAAAAAATTGTAGAAGAATTCACAAATAAATACCAAAAATTCAAGTTGCTTCCTTCCGAATCATCTCACTTGCAGATCATATCAGAAGGTATAAACTTAGCCCTTACTTGCTATGGAACAATTGGATTTGAATATGCTGCATTGGGTATTCCAGTAATAAATGCATCAATGAATAACCCGCACGTTGGCTATAATTTCAATATCCATATCGGAGATGTTGATCAGTACATTAGAATTCTGTCTAACCTTGAAAATTTACATCTCAAAATAGACGAAAATGAAGTGTTTGAATATTACTTCATGCATAATATATACAATACAGAAAATATCCTCTTCGACAACTACAGCAACACTATTTCCCTTCTTGGTGGATACAAAAATCAGTTCAGCACTGAGGTTTACGTGCATTGGTTGCGTGAATGGTCATCGGTTAAAAATTCAGAAATTGTCAGTGCAATTCACAAATTTGTAATATCGAATAAATTCCGTATGGACTACTCGTTCTACGGACGAAACTATTTGTTGCAAATAGCAGAGATGGTTTGAAAATTATCTTGAACTGTTCGCCTAAACGCAAATATATTTGCGTAATAGGAAAAACATTATCCTCGTATATAAAATGAATAAAATGACACCACTTGTATCGGTTCTAATGCCTGCGTACAACGCGGCAGATAATATAGCATCTGCAATAGAGTCAATTCTTTTTCAAACATTCAAAAACTTTGAGTTCATTATTGTCAATGATGGGTCTACAGACCAAACCCTCGAAATAATTAATTCATACGTTGATCCTCGAATTATCGTATTAAATAATAAGTTTAATATGAAAATCGTTCGATCTTTGAATTACGGATTGCAAAGTTGTAAAGGCAAGTATATTGCGAGGATGGATGCCGACGATATATCACATCTAAATAGATTAGAAACTCAAGTCCAATTTCTAGAATCAAATCCAGACATAGGAGTGTGTGGAAGTTTTCAAAAGTTTATTGATACAAAACGACTTAGAAAGAATAATATTACAGAAGTAACAGATAATTATATTAAGGCGTCTCTAATATTTGGTCCAACGATGTTACACCCTACCATTATGATGAGAAGGGACTTGCTCCTGAGTGAAAGTGATCCATATGATTGCAGACATAGCTATTGTGAAGATTATGGCCTATGGGTTAATTTGTCCAAAAGAACAAAATTGCATACATTGCCAGTGTATTTGTGTGACTATAGATGGGACTCTAAGAAGAAATGGGAGACTGATTTCGAAGACTTGATGAGTGCACTACGCTTAATTTGGATTGAACAGTTGTCTTCAATAGGGTATCTGTGTCCGTCTAATGAACACATGCAACTCCATGCGCTATTGGCTGGACGAGGAGGGGACGTATCATTTGGCTCCCTATGCCAAAGTCTTTCGTACCTTAGAATCCTGTATGATTTTAACAAAAAGACAAAATATTTAGATGACCGAGCTGCATTTTTAGTTTTTTTGAAGACATGGAAGAAGCTTTTTAAGCGATTTTGCAAAAAAAATCCACTTTTTTTGATTGCGTATCCATTTGCGACGCCTATTTATAATACAGTGGTTAAATAAAATGATAACACTAAAGCTTTCGGGCGGATTTGCCAATCAAATGTTCCAGTATGCAGCAGGTTTTTCTTTGTCAAAAAAGTTGAATACAGGGCTAACGCTAGACGTTTCTGATTATACTGCTAATAATGTTAGAAGATTTGAATTAAACTGTTTCGATGCAATCTCTAATATCCCAGTTGTTTGCTATAAGAAAACCCCGAGGATTATTCGAGCATTGTCTGCAGAGTCTATTTGGATGGGGCTTACAAGGAACGCTCATTTCACGTGCTGTTTTAAAGAAAGGAATCCATTCGAATATGATAAAAGGTATGAGCATTTGCCAGATGGTTCATGTCTTGTAGGATATTTCCAATCTGAAAAATACTTCCGGGCAATTTCTGATGATTTAAGGAATGAATTCTATTTCGATTATAATAGCTTGCCTGCTCGTAAGTTCGAATATGCAAAGAAAATTTTGAATACTAATAATTCGGTTGGGTTGCATATAAGGAGAGGGGACTATGTCTCTAATTCACATGCTAACAGATTCCACGGTCTGTGCGAATTAGATTATTATAAGAAATCACTTAATATATTAAATTCAAAGATTGGTAGTTATGAACTCTTCGTATTTTCTGATGATACAGAATGGGTTCGACAAAACTTTCCGCGGAATATTCAATATCATTTGATTGATTCCGCAGGAGATGATAAATCAATATATGATTTAAAATTGATGTCCATGTGTAAGCATTTCGTTACAGCTAACAGCAGCTATAGCTGGTGGGGTGCATGGATGATCGATAATAAATCGAAAGTAGTGATATCTCCTAAGAATTGGATTAGAAGCGACTTATATACCCATAAAGATTTGATTCCAGAGGAGTGGTTAGTGCTGTGACTGATTTTATTTATAAATTAATACGAAGTCTTAAGAGATTATACAACGGGCCTGTAGATCCTCTAGAATTAATGTGCCTAAAATGGCTTGAGGATGATGGAGAAAACAAGTATCGATTAAATTATCCTTTGAACAAGGAATCACTTGTGTGGGACATAGGTGGGTACAACGGCGACTTTGCCGCAGCCATTTACTGCAAGTACTCTTGTAACATAAGAATATATGAACCCATTACGGACTATTCTAATGTATGCAAAGGCAAATTTCTTTTTAATGATAAAGTTACGGTCTTCAACTATGGATTGTCTTCATCGGACAGTGAGGTCAAATTTTCAGTTGCAGAAGAGTCTAGTTCAAAATATAAAGAATCAAATTACTGCGAGACTGTATTCCTGAAAGACGTTACCAAAGAAAACGATCTTGCGCGATCAGGATTCATTGACTTAGCTAAAATTAATATCGAGGGTGGAGAATATGATCTTCTAGACTCTTTGTTGCGTGCTAAATTGATAACAAGGTTTAAAAACCTTCAAATACAGTTTCATAATTTTGTTCCTGGTCATTCGGATCGTTATGATGCAATTTGCATGCAACTTTCCAAAACGCACAATCGCACATACTGTTACCCATTTATATGGGAAAATTGGGAATTAAAAGTTAATTAATAATGAATATAATATACGACCATCAAGCATTCTCAAATCAAATTGTTGGTGGTATTTCAAGATATTTTTACGAATTAATTTCTCGTGAAGACTGTTTTGAAGGTGTTAAATGCACCCTTCCACTGCTTTATAGCAGGAACAGGTACCTCTTGGCGTCAGATCGCCAAGTGGTTTTAAGTTTTCCCTTTAGAGGTGGGCCTAGATTTGGCATTCCATTAAATCGTTTCCTTTGCGAGCGCGCGCTAAAAAATAGTTACTATGATATATTCCATCCTACATATTACAACCCATACTTTCTAGATAAAATCAAAGAAAAAAAATTGGTTATTACTATTTATGATATGATTCATGAGATGTATCCACAATACATGAATAGTAACGACAATACTGTAAATCACAAGCGAATTCTTGCGGAGCGAGCTGATAGAATCCATGCGATTTCAGAAAATACTAAAAAGGACATCGTTCATTTTTTAGGCGTTGACCCGAGAAAAATTGACGTAATACCCTTGGGCAGTTCACTCGATGAATTATTCGATATTGAGTTTGCTAAACACATAAATGTTTCCTATTCGGATTATGTGTTATTTGTAGGAAATAGGGGCTGGTATAAAAACTTTACGAATTTTGTTCTTGCAATGAGCGAAATTATGCAGGCCCACCCTACTATTAGCATTGTTTGCGCTGGTGGTGGAGCTTTCAGTTTAGATGAAACTAAATTATTAAATGAGCTGAAAATTAGTAGAGTTTGTAATATTAACCCTACTGATGCTCAGTTGGCTGAGCTTTATCGAAATGCTAAATGTTTTGTTTTTCCATCTCTGTATGAGGGATTTGGAGTCCCGTTGGTTGAAGCGATATCCTTGGGGTGCCCAGTAGCTGCAAGTAGGCGAAGCTCTTTTATTGAGATTGGTTCAGGTGCTGTCGAATATTTTAACCCAGAAAATATTGATTCGATAAAGCGTTCCATTCTCGCTCTCATTAGTGACGATTTTGATCGCATTGAATTTGCAGATAGATGCAGACCTGTTTTAAAAAAATACAACTGGTCAGAATGCGCACGTTTAACACTCGAATCGTACAAGAAATTGCTTGAGCAGAAATAAACTATGCGTAAGTTAAAAAATGTATAATCATTTGCCATCCGTCACAATCGGAATAACAACTTTTAATCGACCTGAATTTCTGCGCGCTGCTGTTGAGTCTGTAATAAATCAATCTTTTAAAGATTTTGAATTAATTATTTCTAACGATTGTTTACAGGTTCCGGTTACATGGGAATCTCTTGGGTTGCAATTTGATTTTAGAATCAATATTATCAACCAGCCAAACAATCTTGGTGAGTTGGAAAATATGAACTATTTGCTCAGGGAAGCGAAGGGTAAATGGTTTGTTTGGCTTGCCGATGATGATCTATTGCATCCAGAGTTTTTATCTTTAGCGTTGTCGACGTTTAAAATTGATGAGAATTCAAATTTGGTAGCTTTTTATTCTAACCATTCATCCGGTTCTGACCCCAATGGGAATTTTCCGGTTGTGGTTAAGAATCCAAAAAGTTATATCTACAAACCTGAGCAGTTTTTGTTGAATTACGCCTCGCACAAAGTAAATTTGATTGGCGTTTATGGCTTAATGAGAACGAATATTCTTCGTGTGGTTGGTGGGATGCCAAAATTAGGAAATTCTTTTGGCCCTTAT
>JACCDN010037426.1_pt1 | contig 27166 bp, 22 predicted proteins | sample 7441691 | NCBI WGS metagenome assembly JACCDN01 (sample SAMN15323439, study PRJNA562643) | freshwater metagenome | isolation source: river surface water | place: USA:Blue River Watershed | collected 2017-08-16 | reverse complement strand
TAAAATTTAAAAAAAGCATATGGCTCGTATTGCCGGTATTGACTTACCAAAAAACAAAAGAGGCGAAATTGGTCTGACCTATATTTTTGGTATTGGTCGTTCAACTGCACAGTATATCTTAACCAAAGCAGGTATTGACTTTAATAAAAAAGTAAATACCTGGAATGATGAAGAACAAACTGCAATTCGTAACATCATCAACAATGAGTTTAAAGTAGAAGGTGCTTTACGTAGTGAAGTTTCTATGAGTATTAAGCGTTTATTAGATATCGCTTGTTACCGTGGTCTTCGTCACAGAAAAGGTTTGCCTGTTCGTGGTCAACGTACCAAAACAAACAGTCGTACCAGAAAGGGTAAGCGTAAGACAGTTGCCGGTAAGAAAAAGGCACCTAAAAAATAATTAATTTGGTAAGAGCGGTTATTCAACCGCTTTTGCCATTTTTAATATACAAACCCAAAAACTGTCGGATCGCCGCTTAATTGCATCGCAAAAAAGTAGCAGGAGAAGTTTCTGGTGCCCCGGTTAATACCAGGGTTCATTTTTTAAGACTACCTCAAAAAACAAAAATGGCTAAACCACAAAAAGCGCAGAACAGTGCAAAAGCTGCTGCCAAAAAAAGAGTTGTAAAAGTAGACGCTGCTGGTGAAGTACGCATCTCTGCAACATTCAACAACATTATCATTTCGTTTACCAACAAAACCGGTCAAGTAATTAGCTGGAGCAGTGCTGGTAAAATGGGCTTCAAAGGTTCAAAAAAGAATACTCCATACGCGGCACAAATGGCTGCTGCTGATGCTGCGAAAGTAGCTTCTGACGCGGGTTTAAAGCGTGTAGATGTATTTGTTAAAGGACCGGGTTCTGGCCGTGAAGGTGCTATCCGTTCTATCGCTCAATCAGGTATCGAAGTTACTTCTATCAAAGACGTAACGCCAATGCCACACAACGGTTGTCGTCCTCCAAAACAAAGAAGAGTTTAATTATTTTATTATACAGGGTGTATCATTCATTTTAGATTTTTAATAATGATACATCGTCATTAAAAAATCACAAAAAAGGTCCGCAGCCTTCACAAATTGCGTTAAAAAAATGGCACGTTATACAGGTCCAAAAACAAAAATCTCCAGAATCTTTGGAGAGCCAATCTTAGGAAATGGCAAATGGTTGGGTAAAAACAGCAACCCTCCAGGTCAACACGGCGCAGCACGTAAGCGTAAGAGCTTAGGTGAGTACGCACTTCAATTACGTGAAAAGCAAAAAGCAAAATATACCTATGGTGTATTAGAGCGTCAATTCCGTAAAACATTTGAAGAAGCATCACGCTTAAAAGGTGTTACCGGTGAAAACTTGATCAAATTATTAGAAGCTCGTTTAGATAACACAGTTTTCCGTATGGGCTTAACAGCTAGTCGTCCAGAAGCACGTCAGTTGGTGAACCATAAGCACATCACTGTAAACGGCGAAATCATGAACGTCCCTTCATACACTTGTAGACCAGGGGATGTGATTGGTTACCGTCCAAAGAGTGCTCATAATTCTGCATTAACCAGCAAGAGCCGTGGTAAAAACCCTAAGTTCGGTTGGATAGATTGGAACGAAAATGAAAAGAAAGGAACCTTCATCACTATGCCAGAAAGAGAGAATGTACCTGAAAACATTAAGGAGCAACTAATCGTAGAATTGTACTCTAAATAATACGTACTAAAATCCAATTTCCGGTTTCAATATTGACCCGGACAAACTAATAAAAAACAAGTTTTAATATGGCCATATTAAGCTTTCAAAAACCAGACAAAATTGTTCTACAAAAAGCAACTGAGTTTGACGGACAATTTGAATTCCGTCCTTTAGAACCAGGCTTTGGTTTAACAATCGGTAATGCCTTACGCAGAGTATTACTTAGCTCACTGGAAGGATATGCAATTGTAGGTATCAAAATCGAAGGTGTAGACCACGAATTTGCTACAATTAAAGGTATTACAGAAGATGTAACTGAAATCATATTAAACTTGAAGCAAGTACGTTTCAAGAAAAATGTTGATCATGAAGTTGCAACAGAAAAAATCAATTTATCTATCAAAGGTCGTACCGAATTTAATGCAGGTATGATTGGTGAATTATCTCAACATTTTCAGGTGATGAATCCTGAGTTGAGCATTTGCACCATGGATACAACTTCTAAAATGGATATCGAATTAACGATTTCAAAAGGTCGTGGTTATATCCCTGCAGAAGAAAATAAAATTAAAGATGCTCCTTTTGGATACATCGCTATCGATTCTATTCACACGCCAATCAAGAACGTTAAATACGCAATTGAAAACTACCGTGTAGAACAAAGAACTGACTACGAAAAATTAATTTTAGACGTAGCTACCGATGGTACCATTCATCCTGAAGATGCTGTAAAGCAAGCTTCTCGTATTCTTATCCAACACCTTATGATCATTACGGATGAAAACATCACGTTTGATAATAAAGAAGATAAGAAAGAAGATGTAGTGGATGAGCATGTATTACAATTACGTAAAGTGCTTAAAACACCACTTGAAGATTTAGATCTTTCTGTACGTGCATTTAACTGTTTAAAAGCAGCTAAAATCAATAGCTTAAGTGAACTTGTTCAATACGAGCAAGAAGACCTTATGAAATTCAGAAACTTTGGCCAAAAGTCATTGTCTGAAATTGAGCAAGTATTAACTGAAAGAGGCCTAAGCTTTGGTATGGATTTAGGTAAATTAGGTTTAGATAATCTAGATAATTAATAAAAGGGCTTAGCCCATTATTCACGCCTTACAATTCCTGACACGGTGTAAGGATTAAAATCAAATGTCATGCGTCACGGAGACAAAATCAACAACCTAGGCCGTAAAAAAGCACATAGGGAAGCATTGTTAGCCAACTTGGCTAACCAGTTAATTACGCACAAGCGTATTGTTACTACTTTAGCTAAAGCTAAAGCTTTAAGAACATACGTAGAGCCGTTAATTACTAAAACTAAAAAGAGCGATAACAAAGAAACAATCATGCACCAGCATAGAGTTGTTTTCAGTTACTTACAAGACAAAGAAGCTGTAAAAGAATTATTTACAGTGGTTGGTCCTAAAGTAGCAGGTCGTCCGGGTGGTTATACGCGTATCCTTAAATTAGGCATTCGTCCTGGGGATAATGCAGAAAAAGCAATGATTGAACTAGTAGATTTCAATGAAATCTATGGTAATTCAGTTAACGCGGCAGCTGAGCCAGCTAAAAAAACACGTCGTAGCCGTGCAACAACCAAAAAAGCGGATGTTGCTGAAGCAGAAGTGGTAGCTGAAACACCAGCAGCTGAACCAACCGCAGATTCTTCATCTGATAATGCAGCTGAATAATTTGAAACGGTAATATTATATAAAAGGCAAGGCTTTAGTCTTGCCTTTTTTTATGTGTAAAAAAAAATAAGGTGATACAAGAGAATTGAACTTTTTTTGTACCATCAAACAAATTGAAAACAAGTATTCCAATGACGCTTCAAGCCAAAAAGCCCGCAATTCTTATTCTTGCTGACGGACACGTATTTCATGGTTATGCATTTGGTAAAATAGGTACCACAACCGGAGAGATTTGTTTTAATACCGGCATGACGGGTTATCAAGAGGTTTTTACAGATCCAAGTTATACGGGTCAAGTACTTATCATGAACAATGTTCACATTGGTAATTATGGCGTAAAAGATACAGATGTAGAAAGCAGTACTGTTAAAATTAGAGGCTTAATTGCACGTAATTTAGAAGAGCAGTTTTCGAGATTACTTGCTAATGGTGATTTAAATACGTATCTCGTTAATAATAATTTAGTGGCTATCGATAATTTAGATACGCGTGCACTTGTTGCGCATATCAGAGAAAAGGGTGCCATGAACTGTATTATTTCTTCTGATGATTTAGATGTTGAATCATTAAAACAAAAATTAGCCGCCGTGCCTAGCATGGATGGTTTAGAACTTGCAAGTACGGTGAGCACCACTTCAGAGTATGAAATGGGTGATGCGGCTTCAGCAATAAAAGTAGCGGTTTTAGATTTTGGTGTTAAAAAACATATTTTACAATGCTTGGTGGATAGAGGCGCGCATGTTAGAGTGCACCCTGCAAAAACACCATTAAGCCGTTTAAAAGAATTTAATCCTTCTGGATATTTTATTTCTAATGGTCCTGGTGATCCTGCTTCTATGGATTACGCAATTGCCACAGTTAAAGAAGTTTTAGAAGAACAAAAACCAGTATTTGGTATTTGTTTAGGGCATCAGTTGCTCGCACTTGCAAATGATATCCCTACATTTAAAATGCACCACGGGCATAGAGGACTCAACCATCCAGTAAAAAATATTATTACGGGTCAATGTGAAATCACTACACAAAATCATGGATTTGGTGTAGATCCTGAAGCCGTAAAAAATCATCCAAACGTAGAAGTAACACACATTAATTTAAACGACGATTCTATTGAAGGGATTCGTTTAAAAAACAAGCCTGCATTTAGTGTGCAATACCACCCAGAAAGCACGCCAGGCCCGCATGATAGCCGTTATTTGTTTGATAACTTTATTGATTTAATTAAAGCAAAGGCTTAGTTATGAAAATAGCAATCATCAATGGACCCAATTTAAATTTATTGGGAAAAAGAGAACCTGAAGTGTATGGCACTGCAAGTTTTGATGATTGTTACAACGCGCTTGTAGCTCAATATTCAAATATCGACTTCGAATATTTTCAATCCAATGTAGAAGGCGAACTCATCAACGAATTACAACGAGTAGGCTTTACGGCAACTGGTATTATTTTTAATCCAGGGGGTTACACCCATACTTCTGTTGCGATAGGCGATACTGTTGCAGCTATTACAACACCTGTCATTGAAGTGCATATTAGTAATGTACACGCAAGAGAAGATTTCAGAAAAATTTCGCACGTATCTGCAAAAGCTACGGGTTCCATTATTGGACTTGGTTTAGCGGGCTATCAATTAGCGGTGGAGTGGTTTGTAAAAAAAGGCGCTTAATTTTCTATTCATATGTTCAAGTCCTATTCCCAAAAAGTATTCGGGCTCATTTTGTTTGCAGCATGCATAAAAATGATAGCAGCTCCTTTTTTGGAACTTGGTAATGACGAAGTCTATTACTGGACGTATGCGTTACAACTTGATTTCAATCATTTTGATCATCCACCACTTGTTGGTATTTTAATTCGTGTATTTACTTTAAATATGCACTGGGTATCTGAACTCAGTATGCGTTTGGGTGCTATTATCTCCGCGAGTATAGGTTGTTATTTTGTTTTCAAAACAACGGCAAAACTATCCAATGAAAGATCGGGATGGTATGCTGCGCTTTTATATCAAGCAGGCGTATACACAGGATTTATTGCAGGATTTTTTATTTTACCGGATAGTGCTCAACTCATATTTTGGACAGCGTCATTGTATGTAATGTCACTACTACTATTTACGGATAAAGAAAAGCAAATAGGGTATTGGATATTACTAGGCTTACTTATTGGTCTTGCAACACTTTCAAAAGTACATGGCTTGTTTTTGTGGGCAGGTTTTGGCGCTTATCTATTATTTACAAATTACAAGCGTCTATTTAGTGTGGGCTTTATTTTGGCTGTATTAGTTACGCTACTTTGTATTGTACCCATTGTATACTGGAATATTAGTTACGATTTTATCACCTACCGTTTTCATTCGGAGCGCGTAACACATACGGGTATTAATATTGCTAGTTTTATAACAGAAATAGGAGGAGAGTTTTTATACCAGAATCCATTGGTTTATATTTTGATTGCTTTGGCTTTGTTTTCATGTAAGAAAATTTTATTTCAGCAAAAAAATATTGGCCGCTGGTTACTATGGATGAGTCTTCCACTCATTTTGATCTTTTGGTTCGTTGCGCTATTTAATCCAACGCTTCCACACTGGTCGGGTCCGGCATTTATTCCATTAATGATGCTAGCGGGTATTTATATCGATCAAAAAAAATTAAATTGGCCTGTTTATTTATTGAGGTATTCGGTGGTATTGGTATTTACCATTTTAGTAGCACTCGTTGTTATTGTACAAAAATATCCAGGTAATTTTGGAAGTCAACAACAAAGTAATTTAGGCGAGTACTGCCCCACATTAGATTTGAGTGGATGGAAAAATTTTAGTGTTGCATTTGATACAATGGCTAAGATGGACCAGGTCAATCATACAATGTCCAAGGCTCCTTCTATTGTTGTAGGCAAATGGTTTCCAGCTGGGCATCTAGAATTTTATACGTCGCGTACTACCGGATATCCTTTACTTGGCGTTGGGCCATTACAAGATATTCATAAGTTTGCTTGGTTAAATAAAGAGCGCCAGACGTTAACAATTGGCTCAGATGCTTATTGTATTGTGCCTTCCAATGTGCCATTTAATGTAGCGGAAGCCTATGGGCCTTATTTTAAAACAATAGACACACCTACACGAATAGATCAAAATCGAAGTGGTGTTGTGGTCCGTTATTTTTTAGTGTACCGTTTGCATGGTTGTACGAAAGTTCCACAACCTCTTTTATAAGCGCTTTAGAAGAGTCTTTCAAAATCTCTTCTGTACGAAATACTAGCACCAAAACGGTTGCGCTTTCCAAAGCTGGACCCACTAATATCTAAACTGTTTTTATTAAATAAGATGGCCCTTAATTTGCGGTCTTGTGTAAGTATGAATTCTATGTTTAAATCGGGTAGCCATTGTAAGTTGCCATTTTTAACACTAGAGGAGTTGCTTAAATTAAAATCTAAATCTCCGCCAAAGGTTACAACAATTTTATCTTCAAAAAAGCTTTTGCCTACTTTAAAGTTAACCCTCGATCTATTTATACCTGTATTGGCTACATTGGTATTAATGCCAGAAGCAGCGCCTAATAGTTCAGAATTACTATACAACGAAGTGCCAACGTCAAAACGCAAACTCTTGTCTCCAGTGAGCTTATAAAGCATATTGGAGAACATCTTATTGATTTCTTTAGTTAATATTTGCGACAGGGTGTTTACACCAATGGTTGCAAACATGCTATTGGCATTTCCGTTTCCACCATTACCAACAGTAGGAGGGGCAAATGAATTAAATACAATTAAAAAAGAAACCTGCTTTAAAATCTCATTGTCATCTTTTTCTAACCTAGCTAAATACTGAACCAGTTCATTGTCTGTTTTAACGGGGCTGCCTTGTGGGAAGTCTAATTTAAAACTAATAGCGGGCTTGGTAAGTTTGTCTCTTAACTGTGCAACCACATACACGGGGCCACGGTATCCTTTTACAGCGCCGCTCATATTTAAATTACCAACAAGATCGTAGAGTGCCACTTGCTCGGCGGTATATTGTGCATCAATTTTAATATTGGCTTTATTAGGGTCACCAGTCCATTCGATATAATTTCCTTTGTTAGGAATGAGTTCAAATGGTTTTTTAATGAGCGACTGAAAACTAAAATCATAATTTCCTTTGTCAATATTGTAGCGTCCTCTAATGGTAAGCGGCTCGGTGCTACCGGATCTAATTTTTAATCTACCGCTACCGTTGGCTTTAATGATATCACCCGATACATCATCCAATATCACGTCTATTTGTGCTTTATTATTGGCAGTTAAGTCTAGGTCTACGAGTAAATTAAAGTTGGATGATTTGCTTTCAGAAACAATTTCGGTTCCATACTTTTTGAAAGTTATGAAATCTGCACTTGCCGATTCTTTAGAAACGGCATTGGGTAAAACAATATGAGAGCTGTCTGTAGATTCTGCTACAAGTGTGATTTTTGAATTGGTAGATGGTCCTTTAAAACTAAAGTTTGCTTTACCAAAGGCTTTGCCATAAAAAAGTGGGTTGTCTTTTGCTTTGGTATCTATCAGTAATAAATTATTGGTGGTTACGTCAAAGTCAAAAGCCATATTTTCAAATTGCTTTTCGTACAACTTACCGGAACCGTTTGCTTTATTGTTGTATTTGTCTTTTGCTATAAACTTTCCAAAGTCGATGCCATCTTCTAAAAACTTTATCCGCAAACTATCTATATGGTAATTTACCTGTGTGTAGTCTACTTTAAGTGTTGCATTTTTTACAAGCACATCACCTAGTAGGCTTGGACTTGTTGGGTCGCCTTGTATGGTTAATTGGCCAGTTGCTTTTCCATCAACTTCCGAAAATATGCCCGTTAAAAACTGTTCTACAAAATTGATACGGGTATCTTTTAATTGAATGTTTGTATAGAGAGGTTGATTTGTGCTATCTACAAGCTTATAATAGCCGCTGGCATTTATTGTATAATCCTTGTTGTCTGATATTAGTGAAAATGGAAGTTTGCCCGTTTTGGCATCGTAACCGGCGTTGATATTAACAAGGCCAATAGAGTCGTTGTCTACCCTTAATTGACTTGTATTAATTCTGGCGTCAGCTTTTAAGCCGTTAAATAAATTTTTAAGGGTAATGTTTCCGTTGGCAAGACCCTCAAACCTTGGCTTTTGAATAACTAAATTTGTAATGTCTCCAATAATGAGGTTGTTTAATTTTATATTAAGTTGATTGGTGTTGCCGCCATCTTCCTCTTCGGTTTGAATTAGTATTTCTTGGGTGCCTTGTACAAATTTTACATTGTTTGCTTGTACAAAGTTTTTACGCAATACGAGTTCGCCCTCTTTTTCTAGCGTCCACTTTTTATTATTGAGGGTAAAATTAGAAGGTTTCCACGCGATACGAACGCCATCTTGCAAAGTGTATACCTCCGCTTCTAAATTGGCGTCATTTAAACTACTAGAGGCGCTGGTTTTAACTTGCACCAGCGATTGGTCGTTTTTAGAGTTGATGGAAATAATTGAATTTGGAAAGCGTATGCTATCTCCAATACCAAAATTATCAAGGTTGGTTTGAAGCGTAAGATTGTTTTTATCTCCTTTGGCTTCTAAGGTTGCACCAGTAATGGTATAGTCGTTGATTTTAGCGTAAGGAATATTTGCGCGCGCAGTTAGCTGGTATGCTTTTGTATTAATTTTTCCTTCAAATGAAAGGTCATTAAAGCCACTCCAGTTTTTATTGTACAAACTTATATAGGGATCTATATAGTTGGCATTGGCTTTGATGGTAAAGTTTTGGTCTGCACTAAGTTTGCCTGGTGCTTCTATATATTTGGGGTAGTAGTGGTGTAAAAATGATTGAATACTTTTGGGTAAATCAGCAACATTAAATTGACCATTAATACTTGCATTAAAATCATTGCTTTTTAGCGTAATTAATTTTTCGTTGCCCGCTTGCGAAGCCTGAAGTGCTAATGAGTCAAATGTTAGTTTAGTAGTAGAGTCGTTGATATTGGCATTTAAAAATTTGGCATTCCCTATAAAATTATCAAGGTTGCTACCAGTAAAATTGGCGTCAAGTAAGCCTGTTATCTCAATAAATTTTGGATATAGTTTTAGAGCTTTTAAATTAGAATAGGCAAGGTCACCAACAATATTAAAGGCTGGTACTTTTTGATTGAAATTGATTTCTACCGAACTGGTAAAATTTAAATTAGGGTCGTTGATGATAAAATCACCACTAAAATATTTTTTCTGAAAAGTTCCGTTGGTTACAATGCTCTTATAATTATAGTCTTTGTATTGAATGGATCTAATATCACCACTAATGCTGGTTTTTAATTTATCAATATCAAAACTGTTTCCCTCAATACTACCTTTAAAATCGATGGTGCCTATATCTGCGTTATTGGCAAATTTACCCAGGTTAAATGCCACTGTTTCTAGCTTTCCTTTATAGGTAGGTTCTCCATTTTGTGGAATTTTTAAATTAACATCGGTGCTAATACCTCCCAGTGATGTACTAAATACCCCCTTTGTAACAAAATCAAATGCGGTACCATTAAAATCGCCTCTATATAAAATGGTGCCTAAGGATGCTAAATTGGGTGATTGAATATTTTGTATAGCAGGAATGAGCTGTGCGAGATCTTTGTAGTTGCTTTGTACAAAGCCTTGTTGTAATTTAATTTGTGTTGTTTGTATTTCAGGTAAGCCCTTCATCGAAAATGTCCCCGTTAATACGCTATTGCCTCCTGTTCTTATTTGTAGTTGGTTTACTATAAAATCTTCTACTGTTCCTTTGTATTTGCCACTTATTACCGCTTTTGTTTTAAACATTGACATGGCAGGGGCAAAAAATGCAATATCATCTGTACTTACTGTTGATTCTTTCAAATCGGCAACCATCACAACGTTTGAGATGTAGTTGCTAAAGTCTTTTTCAAAATCATTGAATTTCATGGCGTAGTAATTGCCAACGCGCGACCTGTTGGTTTGTAGGTCTAGTTTGGCAAATTCCATGATACGCTCGTTCAATGTAAAGTTGGTGTTTAGTTTTTTTACCACCAGACCCGACCTTTCTTTAGCATTGAGGGCGATACTTGCTTTTATTTCTTTTTCCGAAAAAAATACATTTTTTATGGAGGCGTTGATATTAAAAAAGTTGAGGTGCGTTCCATCAAAATGTTTAAAAGGTTTTTCAAGGTCACTATCAATAACCAAGCCCCCTTTATTGATTGTAATTTCATCCGCATTGATATTGAGTGGGCTTGCTTTTGCAGATGGTTGATTGTTTGCAGACGACGATTTTTTTGGGCCTAATTTTGGAATCACCTGCATGGCAAATAATGGCTGATCAATAGATACAGATCCAATTTTGATAAAGCCTGTTGCGATATTAATTTTTTTACAGTCTGCTACAATGCTAACCGCACCCGCTTTCATATAATTTCCAGTCCACTCGTCTTTTTGTTCAAACCTTACAAATTTTAGGTCTATTTTTTTGATATCGTAGTGTGTGCTGCTATTATTGGTTGTGGTGTCGGTACTTTTAAAGTAGTTGGTAATAAATTCGTAATTCCATACGGGTGTTGTACGATTAATTTTTACAACTGCATCCTCGATACCTACATAACTAAGTGTTGCCTCTTTTTGTAGAAAAAACCAATCGGTTATTCTTATTTTACAAAGGTTCGCAAATACAAGCGTGTCGGACTTTTGGTCTTTAATTAAAACGCCTTCTATATTTATTTTATTAAAAGGAGAAATGCTAACATGCTTTATGCTAACCTGTGTGCCTAATTTTTTGGATAGAGAAGCTGTTATTTTATGTGCAATAAAATTTTGCACATAATTGGTATTTAAGAGTAATAGCATAAGAAAGATACCCGCAATGATGGCGAGTAAAATATTTCTAATGATATGTAATCTTTTTTTCAGCTTCTACAATATTGGTATGGTTCCTTGAATGTTAAAATCCTGCAACGGCATCATCGCCTCTTTTGTCGGCAACTGTAATTCTTTTACCCGTTGGTCCTATAAGCACGCCTTCGGTTCTGCCAATACTGCCTCTTGCCTTTATAAGGTATCCCATTTTTTCTAGCGCCTCTTTGGTACTTTGACTAAATGTTTTTTCGATACTTACTTCGTCGGGTAGCCATTGATGATGAAATTTTGGATTGTTAATCGCATCTTCTAAACTCATATTAAAATCTACCAGGTTAACGATGGTTTGAAACACGGATGTTGGAATGGTGGTTCCTCCTGGAGTTCCAACAGTTAAATACGGTTTGTTGTTTTTTGTTAGCAGGGTAGGTGTCATGGAGCTCAACATTCTTTTATGCGGCTCAATGGCATTGGCTTCTCCACCAATGGCGCCATACATATTTGGACTACCTGGCTTAGCACTAAAATCGTCCATTTCATTGTTGAGTAAAAAACCTGCACCACCTACAACCGTTCTATTACCATAGCCTCCATTAAGTGTGGTGGTTACAGCAACCATATTACCTTCTGGGTCCACTACACTAAAGTGAGTTGTTTCTTCCGATGTTTTAATGGTGCCTGCTAATGTTTGCTTGCTTGATCCTGCAACGCCTGCTTTATAATCGGCCATTCTGTTTTTTAGATAGGCGTCACTGAGTAACGTTTTTTGAGGCACTTTGTAAAAATCAGGATCACCTATATGCGCCGCTCTATCTGCGTATGCACGGCGTTCTACTTCAATCATGAGTTGCACCGATTCGGGTGTTTGGAAACCCATTTTTTGAACATTAAAGGGCTCCATCATTTTAAGCATTTGACCAATTAAAATGCCGCCACTACTAGGTGGTGCAAAACTAATTACGCCATAGCCTCTGTAATTAAATACGATGGGTGTTCTAAATTTAGCTTGATAATTTTTTAAATCTTCAAGTGTGATGAGTCCACCACCTCTTTTCATTTCATCAACAATAAGTGCAGCTGTTTCGCCTTCATAAAATCCTTTCGCTCCATTTTTTTGAATGCGCGAAAGTGTGTTGGCTAATTCTACTTGAATAAGCGTGTCTCCAACTTTCCATTTTGTTTGTTTAACAAATGCAGAAGGCTTAGTAGAATATTGTATAAAATCTTTTTTTGTTCCGTTTAAACTTGAAGCTTCTTTTTCGGTAATCACAAATCCATAACGTGCTAAATCAATGGCAGGTTGAATGAGCATTGCAAATGGAAGTTTGGCATGAATATACGTAGCAAAAATGCCAGCAACAGCGCCCGGAACGCCCGCTGCTAAATGACCACTTTGTGAAAGTGCATCTTGTGCATTGCCTGCTGCATCTAAATACATATCTCTACTTGCTTTAGCAGGCGCAGCCTCTCTATATTCGATTCCTATAAGGGTGCCATCTTTTTTTCTTGCAAGTGTAAATCCACCACCTCCAATATTTCCTGCACCCGGGTAAACAACAGCAAGCGCAAACTGTGTTGCAATGGTTGCATCAAAGGCATTGCCACCTTGCTTCATGATGGCGGCGCCAACCATACTAGCAAGTGGGTGTGCACTTGAAACACTGGCTCTGTTAAATGTGCCTGATTTTACAACACTATATTGGTATGGATTAACGTCTTTTGTAGGGCCAACAATAGCGTTTTCATATTGCCCCATAGCGCCTAGATATAGACAAAATAAGAGGACTGTAAAGATTGTTGATTTCATGGTTGAAAATTACTCAATTTTTGGGGAAATCTGGGCCATTTTTTGCTACATTCATGCTTTGTTTAACAATCTGTTCATGAATTAAATGACAGCCTAATTACACGCTTCTATTACCATGAAAAAACGGTCTTTTATTATACTATTATTAGCTACGGTATTGTTGTTATCTAGAACACAGGTTTTAGCGCAGCAAGTAACTCAAAATAATGCTGGCGCAGGAGCCATTTTGCAATCTTTAAAAAAGATGCAAGTGCTAGGTTCCGTATTATATATTGCTGCACATCCCGACGATGAAAACAATGGACTGTTGCCTTATTTGGCTAAAGAAAAAATGTACCGTACGGCTTATCTAAGTTTAACGAGGGGTGATGGTGGTCAAAATTTAATTGGACCAGAGCAGGGTATTGAACTTGGCATGATACGAACCAAAGAGTTGTTAGCTGCCAGAGAAGCTGATGGCGCCGAACAATATTTTACAAGTGCATACGAATTTGGTTTTAGTAAAAGTATGGATGAAGCGTTGCAAGTATGGGACCGCAAAAAAGTATTGGCAGACGCCGTTTGGGTGATCAGAAATTATAAACCCGATGTGATCATTGCGCGCTTTCCTCCGGATGCGCGCGCAGGACATGGGCATCATAGTGCATCTGCACAAATTGCAAGAGAGGCTTTTACGGCTGCTGCAGATCCAAGTCAATTTCCGGAGCAACTAATAAATGGCGTTACGGTATGGCAAGCAAAAAGATTATTATGGAACACTTTTAATTTTGGTGGCGCCAACACCACAAGTAATGATCAATTTAAAATTGATGTTGGTGTTTATAATGCACTCGAAGGAAAAAGTTATGGTGAAATAGGTGGTGAGGCAAGAAGTATGCACAAAAGTCAGGGCGAAGGAAGGCCTCGCCGAAAAGGAGAAATTATAGAATATTTTACAACCATTGTAGGGGAGGCGCCAACGGTTAGTTTACTGGATGGCGTAAATATTAACTGGGATCGTTTAGGACCCAGTGCCAACGATATTGCACTCGCAATCGATGCTGTTATTAAAAGCTACAATCCATTGCAGCCCTCTCTATCAGTGCTTTCGCTTGTAAAAATTTATGCGCAATTACAAAGCCTACCAGCATCTGTTTGGAAGACGCATAAATTAAATACGCTGCAACAAATTATTGAAGCGGCTGCAGGTTTATCTGTAGAAGCTTTTACGAACACAGAAAAAGCAGTACAAGGAGATTCAATTAGTTTTACCTGTGCTGTTAATAATAGAACAAATACTACAATATTGCTTCAAAACATTGTACTTGTTGGACAAACATTTTCCAAAAATATTCAACAAAGTTTAGCTCAAAATAAAAACTACAATTACACAGTTGCATTTAAGCCCACAATTTCAAAAAATCAGTTTCAGCCCTACTGGCTGCAGCAGCCCAAGCAAACAGACGGGATGTTTTTGGTTAATGATTACAAAGTGCTTGGTAAAGCCTGGAATGATGCTGCGTTATTCGTAGACTTTAATTGTACCATCGAAGGGGTTGTTTTTAATATTACTAGGCCTATTCAATATAAATATGTAGATCCTGTAAAAGGAGAATGTGTACAGCCATTTATTTTCATTCCACCTTATGAGCTTGTAGCTAAACCAACAGTAGTGTTAACAGGTGTGGTATCAGAAAAAGGCAAAAAAAATCCTGCAACCCCCATTCAGTTAACGGTATTGTCCAATCAAGAAAAACAAATGGTTTCGGGTGTAGGCATTAGTTTAATCGATCAACAATCCGGCAAAAAAATATTTGAGCAAAGCATAGATTCGGTTTTTAAAGATTCAAAAACCAATATGTTACAAGTGCCGGTTTCAAAATTTTATGACCCAGCTACTGTTTCAAGTACAATTACTGCATCTGTTGCAGTTGCTAACAAAACGGGTACGCAAAACTATAATCAGCACGTTCAAAAAATTGCTTACGATCATATCCCTAACACGCATTATTTAGCACAAGACATAATTAAAATTGTGGATGAGCCCATACGGGTAAAAGGCGCTAGAGTGGGCTATATTGCGGGTTCTGGCGATTTAACTGAAGAGGCGCTTGTGCAACTTGGATTCCGCGTAGAAAAAATTACAGCCGCTAATTGTACGCTTCAATATTTGGCTGGGTTTGATGCCATTGTTACGGGGGTGAGAGCCTACAATGTAAATGCATTTTTAAAAGATGGGTATCAAACACTCTTAAAATATGTTGAGCAAGGTGGTAATTTAATTGTTCAATACAATCGGACAGGATCAAATGGATTAACGCCACTAATGGCACCGCATCCATTTACGATAAGCGCCGGTTCTAGGGTAACTGAAGAAAACGCCGAAGTTGTATTTGCAAATCCTACGCATCCTGTTTTACAATTTCCCAATGTTATATCTGCTGGTGATTTTGAAGGATGGATTCAGGAAAGAAGCACCTATCAGGCTACTGCAATTGATAGTAGATACGAAGCGCCGTTATTGATGCATGATAAAAACGAACAGGCCTCAAATGGTTCCCTTATTACATGTGTATATGGTAAAGGTAATTTCGCATATGTTAGTTTGGCATTGTTTAGGCAACTGCCAGCAGGTGTAGCTGGGTCTTATAAATTACTTGCCAATTTAATTGCACTTCCAAAACATTAAAATATGTCATTGATTGATTGGGTTGTTTTGGTTGTTACGTTTATACTGATTATTTCCTATGGTTTGTATAAAAGTAATGCTACAAAAAATTTAGAGGGTTACTTTTTAAGTAACCGATCTATGCCATGGTATTTGGTTTTACTTGGAATTATGGGCACACAGGCCAGTGCTATTACTTTTTTATCGGCACCAGGACAGGCTTACACGGATGGTATGCGTTTTGTGCAATATTATTTTGGCCTTCCACTTGCCATGATTGTTATTGTAGTTTGGTTTGTGCCAAAGTTTAGCAAATTAAAAATATTTACAGCCTACGAATTTTTAGAACAGCGTTTTGATTTAAAAACGAGGACGTTTACTTCTTTTTTATTTTTGTTATCGCGCGGACTCTCTACGGGGATTAGTATTTATGCGCCTTCGATTATTTTATCATCACTACTTGGTTGGGATATTTATTGGACCAATATTGCAATGGGAGGGATGCTTACTTTGTATACGGTTAGTGGTGGATCAAAAGCAGTAGCCTATACCCAACAACTACAATTTGTTATTATATTTTTTGGGATGGTTGTTGCTGGTTATTATTTGGTGCATTTGTTACCGGATGGTCTTGGTTTTACAGATGCCTTACAAGTGGGAAAAGTTTCTGGTAAATTAAATGTAATTACCACAGGTTATACAGGGTCTGGATTTGACTTTAAAGACCGTTACAATATTATTAGTGGAACCATTGGGGGCTTTTTTTTAGCACTCTCTTATTTTGGTACCGATCAATCGCAGGTGGGTAGGTACATTACTGCAAAAAATGATCGTGAAAGTAAATTAGGACTATTGTTAAATGGAGTGGTAAAAATTCCGATGCAGTTTTTGATATTATTACTCGGCGTTTTATTGTTTACTTTTTATCAGTTTAAGGAGTCGCCTATATTTTTCAATAAAACTGTTGAAACCAAAGCCTGGTCTACACCTTATAAAGATTCTTTGTCATCTATTCAGAAGCAGTTTAAAGTGCTGCAAACAAAACAATTGGAGCTTAATACAACACTTGTACAATCTACAAATTCAGATACCGCTCTTGAGCATCAAATTCAAAAAGGTGCCGCTTCTTTAACATCGCTTCAAAAAAATTATAAAAATGTTATTGCTGCAGCAGTGCCAGGTGTCGACGTAAATGACACCAATTATATTTTTTTACGCTTTGTAGTAGATTATTTACCTGTTGGGCTATTAGGCTTATTAATTGCTGTTATATTTTTAGCTGCATGGGGTTCTATCGCAGCAGCACTTAATGCACTGGCTTCCTGCACTGTCATTGATTTTCATTTGCGGTTTAGATCCAAAGAAATTGATGGAAGCACGGTAGCACAGGCAACAACAGATTATAAAACATCCAAAATGTATACACTTGCCTGGGGTGTTTTTTGTATTGTAACAGCACAGTTTGCAACCGGCATGGGAAGTTTAATTGAAGCCGTTAATGTATTAGGCTCTTTATTTTACGGGGTTATTTTAGGAATTTTTTTAGTCGCATTTTATGCTAAAAAAGTAGGGGGCACGCCTGTATTTTGGGCGGCGATTATTGGCGAGATATTTGTTATTATTTGTTTTTGTTTAGATAAATACAATATTGTTGGCATTGGATTTTTATGGTTAAATGTAATTGGAGCAGTGTTTGTGTTTCTCTTATCTATTTTGTTTTCTAAATTTAAAAGTCATGCCATTTAATACTGTCGATTGGGCCTTGCGGTCAAATGTTTATGAAGTAAATGTGAGACAGTATACCAAGGAGGGGACATTTGCATCCTTTGTAGCGCATCTTCCAAGACTAGCAGATATGGGCGTAACTGTTTTGTGGTTCATGCCCATTACACCCATCAGTTTAAAAGGAAGGCTGGGAAGTTTAGGCAGTTATTACGCCTGTAGTGATTATACGGCTATTAATCCTGAGTTTGGAACCGAGCAAAATTTTATAGATGTAGTAAACGCTGCTCATTTGCTTGGTATGAAAGTGATTATTGATTGGGTGGCCAATCATACCGGTCAGGATCATGTTTGGACTAGATCAAATCCAAACTTTTACATGCTAGATGATCAGCAAAATTTTACAGAAAGAAATGGATGGAAAGATGTTATCGATTTAAACTATGATAACCAAGACATGCGTGCTGCCATGATTGATGCAATGCGCTATTGGGTAGATACGGCAGCTATCGATGGTTTTAGATGTGATATGGCGCATTTGGTGCCGCTAAATTTTTGGGTAGAAGCAAGGCAAGCACTTGATACTGTGAAGCCATTATACTGGCTAGCTGAGTGTGAAGACGTTCGTTATTTTGATGCATTTGATACTACATATGCCTGGGCGTTTATGCATGCAAGTGGTTCTATCAATAGACATGAGCCAAATTTAAAACCTGTATTTGATCAACTGGATATCTATGCAAGCGAAGGAGCAAATACCCATAAATTATTTTTCACGTCCAATCATGATGAAAATAGTTGGAACGGAACAGAGTATGAAAAGTATGGTGTAACAGCAAAAGCATGGGCTGTATTTACGGCCACTTGGGGCGGGTTACCACTTGTATATAGTGGTCAAGAAATTCCTAACCATAAGCGCTTATTATTTTTTGATAAAGATCAATTGGCGTGGCCAGAACAATCACATCAGACGGCACTTCATACATTTTATAAAGCCCTTTTTAGTTTACGCGCCAATAATGACGCAGTTGTATTAGGGGTACCTCAAATGCTCCAAACGCCATACGCTAACAGTATTATAGGCTTCATAAAAAAGCACCAAAACAATGTTGTTTTGGTGCTTCTCAATATTTCTGAGCATAACAGATTGGCTTTTGAAATTAGCCATCCTATGCTTGTAGGAAAATTCGAACAAATATTTTCGGGCTTACAGTTTTCATTTTCCGGCAAAGAAAAATTTGAATTGCAAGCTGGAGAATATTTAGTGTATCAGCTTATTCCTCACTAAGGTTAAGTGGATAGGTATAGCTGCCTTCAAATCCAGGGTAGAAGCCTTCGAGTCTTACAACACCAGATTTTATTTTAGCTAATGTTTCTTTGAGTTCATCTAGTGTTTTCACTTCAGATCCGTTAACGCTAATGATTACAAAGCCATCTTGCATTCTACTTTTTTTAAGTAAGCCTTCGCCCACTTTTTTTACCACCACGCCGCCTTCTACTTCGTTGGCCGCTGCAACTTTTTTATCTAGGTTTTCAAATGTGCCACCTAGTTTTTCAATGATGGAAGTGTTTTTAACGATATCCGTATTGCCCACTTTATTTTTTAAAGTAAGTGTAACGGTATTTTCTTTTCCAGCACGTTTATAAGTTAGCGCCACTTTATCTCCTGGCTTATGTTTAGCTACTTGTTCTTGTAATTCTGGACCAGATGTAATGTTTATGCCATCAATTTTAGTAATGATATCGTATTTTTTGATGCCAGCAATTGCTGCAGCACCATTTGCTGGAACATCTGTAACAAAAACGCCTTCACCTTCTTTAATGCTAATACCAAATTCTTTTTCGTACGCTAGTTTTTGTTCGTCAGTAACATTTTCTGGTAAAAAATTAATACCAATGTATGCGCGTTGAACGGTGCCAAATTTTACAATATCGGTAACTACTTTTTTTACTATGTTAACTGGTATCGCATACGAGTAACCAGCATAAGTACCGGTAGGGGATGCTATGGCAGAGTTAATACCTATTAATTCACCAGTAGTATTAACGAGCGCACCACCACTATTCCCTGGATTTACGGCTGCATCTGTTTGAATAAAAGATTCTACAGGTCTATCACTTTGTTTTCTATTAATGTCAATAGATCTTGATTTTGCACTAATGATACCTGCTGTAACAGTAGCGTCTAAACTTAGTGGATAACCAACTGCTAATACCCATTGACCAAGTTTAGCTTCATCACTATTGCCATAAATTAAATAGGGTAATCCTTTTGCTTCAATTTTAATAACCGCAATATCAGTGCTAGGGTCGGCACCAATTAGTGTTGCTTTATAAGATTTTTTATTGCCCAGCGTTACATTGATTTCATCGGAACCATCTATCACGTGATTGTTGGTAACAATGTAACCGTCTTCTGTAATAATAACGCCACTTCCGCTTGCACGTTGTTCAGGCATTACACGTGGACCGCCTCCAAATACATCGCCAAAGTCTTCACCAAAAAAATCTGAAAACGGATTTCTTCCGCGAGAGCTTCCGCCGCTAATTTGTTTTTCTTTAATTTTTGTTTTGATGTGCACTACAGCAGGCACCGCCGTAGTAGCTGCTGGGGTAAAATCTACCGCAACTGCAGGTGCATTGTTGTTATTAAATCCTGCATAGTTAAAAGGTACTTTGTTGGGGTCTTGCCAACCAGCTTGTTGGTATGCATTGAATTTGCTTACTCCCCAAACACTTACAATAGCAGTTGTGGCGCTAATGGCTACCACCGCGGCCATAGTTTTGAAATTCATATTCATAGGTACAATTTTTAAAAGGTTCTACAAATTACATGCCTTTAAGGTACAAATAAACGAAGCTGCAAGTTTGTCTGTATCCCGTCTGTCTTATTTAACAATTTTTTTGCGCAAACGGTTTATAAAGTCTGCAAAAATGCCAGGGTGTCTGTACCATCGGCATAGTCTGTTAAGCTTGGGGCTTGAGCACTACCAAAAGGGATATACCCATGCCCTACAATACACTGGATATCGGTATTTTGGGCTAAATGACTCAATCCCTCAGGCGCACCGTAAAACTGATAATGCACCTGGCTTACTGGCGAAAAAGGACTTTCATTTTCTGAAAAAACAAGGGAGTCATTATTCATATAATATTTATTCCCCATAATTAATAGGGCCAAATGGTAGTCATAATTGTGTTTGTACTTATGAAAATCTAAATAGTATTCATATTTTTTTAGGGCCGATAAAAGCGGAATAAAATCATAATTTTCTGGTACAAATAACTGCGTAACATTTCGACATCCAAGTCCAAAATACGTTTGTATATCATCTGCTAATAAGTCAAGTTCTGCGCTGGTTTCCGTACCATCAATAACAGCAACCGAAGTTCTATTGCGTCTAATAATATTTGGAAATTTTCCAAAATAATAATCAAAATACCGGCTACTATTATTGCTTCCAGTAGCAATGTAGGCATCAAGTCCAGAAAGTTGTGGCGCAAAAAATACCATGCTAGAAACACGCTCATCCATTTTAATAAGTTCCGATACAATATGTTTTATTAAAATTTCATCTTTAGAAGAGGGCTTAATAACAGCGATATGCCCCGAAATAAAAACCGATAAAAAGTCGTGAAAACCAACTAATGGAATATTGCCGGCCATCACCAAACCCACTTTTTTAGGCTGGCTTTGCTGGGCCGGAACCCCATATTTGGCAGCCCAATCTGTTAATAAGTGGGGGTCCAAAAAGCTATTTGTGATCGAATTCACGGCTTTTTCTATGAATTCAGGGGCAAACCAAGGGTTTTCACGGGCAGCTCTTTCCTTTGCTGCGGCCCATTCTGGCTCATTTCCGGCCATATAGGCACTTAATTTGTTAAGTATTTCAATTCGTTCTTGTAAAATCATTTGTCGGCCGTATTTTTGATACTGCAAATGTAAATTCAGTAACCCAAACAAAACCATTTAATATGGCTATTAAAATTACAGACGAATGTATCAACTGCGGGGCATGTGAACCCGAGTGTCCAAATAACGCAATTTACGAAGGTGGGGTAGAGTGGGCCATCGCTGATGGAACTTCTGTAAAAGGGAGTTTTACATTAATGGATGGATCTGACGTAGCAACGGATGCAAGACTTTCTCCAATCAGTGTTGATACTTACTATATTACTCCTAATAAATGTACTGAGTGTCAAGGTTTTCATGAAGAGCCACAATGTGCTGCTGTTTGTCCAGTAGATTGTTGTGTACCGGATGAGTTATACAAAGAAACCGTAGATGAACTACTTGCTAAAAAAGACAAGTTACACATCTAATTTTTTGTAAACACTAATGGATCTTATGAAAAAAAAAGTAGCGCTGGTAACCGGAGGTTTAAGTGGCGAAGCGCAAATTAGCTACAAGAGTGCAATTACTGTTAATGGTAATTTAGACCGCAATAAATTTGACGTTTATCAAATAGATATCAACCCATCAGGTTGGTGGTATACGCCTGAAAATAGTGCGCCTCAAAAAGTAAATAGAGATGATTTTTCTATTACAGATGGCGGCAGCAAAATAAATTTTGATGTAGTGTTACTTTGTATTCATGGTACGCCAGGAGAAGATGGAAAATTGCAAGGCTATTTTGACATGCTTGGCCTTCCATATACCAGTAGCGATGCGGCTACTTCTGCATTAACTTTTAATAAACGCTATACGGTTGCTGTGGCTGCATTTGGTGGCATATCAGTGGCTAACTCCATGCACTTATTTAAGCATACGCCCGTTGCTCCAGAAGCTATTTTAGAAAAATTACAACTTCCTGTTTTTGTAAAACCAAACAATGGTGGAAGTAGTATTGGCATGAGCAAAGTTACCACTGCCGAGGCTTTAGCGCCTGCATTAGAAAAAGCATTTAAAGAAGATACCCAGGTACTTGTAGAAGAATTTATTAGCGGTAGAGAATTTACCATTGGTGTTTTTAAAACCAAGGGTGCACTAAAAGTATTACCCATTACTGAAATTGAAACGTCTAACGAGTTTTTTGATTTTGAAGCAAAGTACCAAGGCAAAAGTGTGGAAACAACACCTGCTTTAATTTCTGATACCATGCAGTCTCAATTAGAAGCTGCTGCAAAAAGGGTATATGAAGTACTTAATTGTAGAGGCGTGGTGCGTATCGATTTTATTTATAACGAACAAAAAGGCCTTCCTTATATGTTGGAAGTAAACACTGTGCCGGGTCAATCTGCGGCAAGTGTTATTCCGCAACAAGTAAAAGCAATGGGTGTTAGCCTTCAAGATTTTTATACTTCTATTGTAGAAGAATCGCTTAATTAATAGTGCATGAAAAACCTAATACAAAAAATAGTCCAAAAGCCTTTGTGGCAAAATATACTAATTGGTATTGGGGGCCTGTTTTTTTTGCTGATTGTATTTTTTTTATCGCTTGGTTGGATTACAGGATATGGTAAAACAGCCAAGGTTGTTTCTGTGGTTGGACAAAGCTATGTGGCCGCGCAACAACAATTAGAAAAGGAAGGTTTTGAAGTGGTGATACTTGATTCTATTTATGTAGACAGTATTGCAAAGCTTGCTGTTATTAGACAAACACCCGAAGCGGATGAAATTGTAAAAGCTGGCCGAACTATTTATTTGACCATTAACCGTATGGTGCCACCGCAAGTAGAAATGCCTTCACTTGTTGGATTCTCTCTTAAAAGTGCAGAGTTGTATTTGCAAAGTTTACAATTAAAGTTAGGGTCTGTTACGTACAAGCCAGACTTTGCTCGCAATGCGGTACTCGATCAATTATTTAATGGTGTTCCTATTGCGCAGGGTGTAAAAATTCCACTTGGATCTACCATTGGTTTAGTAATTGGTACCGGTGTTGGCGGTGAAGAAACAGATATGCCAAACTTAGTAGGGTTAACCTATGTAGATGCTAAAAATCTATTGTCTTTACAGCATATTAATATTGGATCTGTGCTTTCACTAGAAACCATTAAAGATTCTGCTACTTCATTTGTATTTAGACAAACACCTGGTTATTTGTCTACTAAACTTGACTCTTTAACAGGTATGCCGCTACCTAATAAAATCAGACAAGGCCAACTTGTAGATTTATATTTAAGCAACACGCCTCCGCCTAAAGATTCTATCACCAATCCTTCTATTAAAAATTAAATAGGGTTTATATGCAAACAATTACAGTAGATGCGCTAAAAGAAATACTCGACGCTGGCGAAAAAATTAATTTAATAGACGTGCGTGAGCCACATGAACACGCCGAATTTAATGTTGGTGGATTGTTATTGCCACTCGGTAATATTCAGAGCATGCAAATTGATGATATCGAAGATCTAAAAAATCAAAAAATTTATTTCTATTGTAGAAGTGGTAATAGAAGTGGGCAAGCATGCTTACTGCTAGAAACCATGGGCTTTACAGACGTGGTAAACGTAACAGGTGGCATGCTTGCCTGGAGAGAAAAATTTTAAAATTTTATTGTAAATCCAATTAAGTAATTGATGGTTGCCATAGGGTAGTAGCCATTTGCTGTGATGGTTTCACCACCATATACATAAGCATAGCTATATCCGTTAGGTACATATTTTTGATTGGTAATATTGTTGACTCTAGCGGTTAATAAAAAAGAACGGTTTTCTTTTTTAGCAAACTGATAGTTTGCGCTGATGTCTTGATTAGCAAATGCTTCTAATGATCTTTCATGTAAAGAACTATTGTCTAAATATTGTTTGCCTACCCACTTGGTTTGTAGTTCAATATTTAACTTACTCGTTGGCTTATACGTAAAGGTTGAAGCAGCAATAAAATTTGGTGAAAACGCAATGTTGGTATTGTTTCTGGTAATAGCATCCTGATTTCCGGTGTCATAGTTGTCTATATATTCGGTAAAGGATTTGATTTTGTTTTTACTAATGGTAATATTGCTCGTCAATTGTAATTTGCTAGAGAGTATGGTGTTGTGTGAAAGTTCTAGGCCTAGTCTGTAAGAGTTTGGTACATTCATTCTGGTGTATGCACCCACATCATTTATTTTACCTGTTAACACGAGCTGATCTTTGTAACGCATGTAATAAATATTTGCGCTCCAGGTAGTTTTTTTATTTCTTTTTTCGAGGCCAATTTCTAGATCTTGTAACTGCTCCTTTTTAGGTTGTGTAGCAGTTCCGGCTTCATAATCATCTCTATTGGGTTCTTTTTGACCTATGGCGTAACTCGCATAATGAATCCATCCATTTTTATTGAATTGATACCCAATTTTTGGATTAAAAAATCCAAAGCTTCTATTGATGTTGAGTGTAGGATTGTTTTGAAATCCATCCATTTGGTGTCTTACATTTCTATATTGAAGATCTATATAGCTGCTAAAATTACTAGCCCAACTATGCTGCCACTTTGCATATAAATTAGCTTCTTTTTTTATGGCAGGTAAATCGTAATAAGTGAAAGGAGCTGGTAAAGTAATTTTCTGTATCCATTTCACCCTACCAAAATGTCTTCCAGTATAAGTACTCCATCCGCCGCCTATCAAAATTTCTTCATCGTTTTTCTTGTATTGTAGCGAAATGTTTTGACCGTAGAAATCATTGTTTAACCAGCGTCTTCTAACGAGGTCTGATTGAATATTGATAGGAGGGTATATTGTGATTGTAGGGATATTATACTTTGATAAACTTTGATCTGCTTTATATTCTTCATAATAACCAGCGCCTTTGGTGTAATAGCTTGATACTTGCAGGTCTAAATTTTTCGCCACTTGATGGTTAAAAAATAACTGATAATGTGTTTGAGTATAGTTATCGGTTTGATTGCTATATGGTTCTCCTGATTTTTCGGTACCGGCTGGATTAAATGTTCTGTTGTTTTCTAAGTCACTCGCAGATACACCATACCAAGCTTGATATGTTTTTTCTTTACCTGAAAATGTAGTAAACCTAATGCTTGATTTGTTTGCAATATAGGCCGCACTTGCATAGTATGATTTTAAATTGCTGGTAGCTCTATCTATATAACCATCACTCATGATGCTGCTTAATCTAGCGTCAATGGTAAAATGATTTTTTAAAAGTCCAGATCCAAACTGAACTGTGTTTTTTAATGTGCCAAAAGAACCTGCACTGTTGCTTGTACTAAAGTATGCTTTGTTGTTAATTTCATTGGTAGATAAATTAATACTTGCACCAAAAGCACTTGGCCCATTGGATGAACTACCAACACCTCTTTGAATTTGTATGCTACTAACTGATGATGCAAAATCGGGAAGGTTCACTAAAAAAGTGCCCATACTTTCTGCATCGTTGTATGCAATACCATTAATGGTAACATTGATTCTGGTTGCATCGGTACCTCTAATTCTAATACCTGTGTAACCAATGCCATTACCCGCGTCCGATTGTACGACAACAGAGGGCGTTTGGTTGAGTAAGAAGGGGAGGTCTGGCCCTAGATTGTTTTTTTGAATGTCGGCCTTGCTAATATTTTGTTTGGCAAATGGCGCTCTTTCGGAAGCTCTAATGGCTCTTACTTCTAATGGGGGAAGTTGGACGCTGTCTTTTTGTTGGGTTTGGCTAAATAGCAGTTGGCATGTAAAAGCCAATAACATTGTTCCCAAAAACTTTTTCATCTTTTTTGTTTTAAAGTTTATAAATGGGAACAGGGAGAAAGCTATGGGAGGCACTAAAAAAGTGAACACCTTCCCTTCGCAGGCATTACCCTGTTCAGGTTCTACGGGTATTGTCTCAGCCGGTGGTAAACCACAAGCACCCCGAGGAATTGTTGACACAAAACTAATTATAAAAATCTTTCCAAGGGCTGTAACTTTATGGACAGTCTTACGTTTTACGAAAAAACACCCATTATGTTTAAGAAACAATCCTTAGTTGTATCCTTTATTTTACTCATTATTACAAGTGCATGTGCCCAAACGCCTAAAAAAATGGTTTTTGATGGAGCTGCCGAGGATCGAAATCTGTCTGGCTTTACAGCTATTAACCTATCCAATGCTTTTGATGTATACATTTCTCAGGGCACAGAAGATGCAGTAGCGGTTGCTGCAAATGATGCTGCGGCTACTAAAAATATTAAAACCCATATTACAGGTGGTGTGTTATACATTACTTTTGAACAGAAGGGCTGGGGCTCATGGAAAAACAATAAACTTAAAGCCTACATTACTGTAAAAGATTTGCAAAAGTTAACAGTGTCCGGCGCTTGCAATGTTTCATTTGTAGATGCCATAACAAGTAATCGTTTGCACATTAGTACATCGGGGGCTTCTGATATTAAGGGATCTGTAAAAGTGAATGCTTTAAAAGTAGGGGCGAGTGGTGCTTCCAATATTAGTTTGTCTGGCAAAGCCACAGATTCCGATTTTAATATTTCTGGGGCTTGTTCTATAAAATCGTTAAACCTTGTAACTGAGAATTGTACCGTTGTGGCTTCTGGGGCTTCTAGTGTCCGATTAACCATCAATCAATACTTAAAAGCCAATATTTCAGGTGCTAGTGATATCAGGTATAAAGGAACGGTAAGTCGTTTTGAAACAAGAACGAGTGGTGCTTCGGATATTAAGCCGTTGTAGTACTCTTGAAATATATTTGGTGAACTAGCCTCCTGGCGTTACCTTTGCCCTCCAAACATCGCGAGGTAGAGCAGCGGTAGCTCGTCGGGCTCATAACCCGAAGGTCGGAGGTTCGATCCCTTCCCTCGCAACAAAAAAGACCTCAAATCGGGGTCTTTTTCTTTT
>JACCDN010412265.1_pt1 | contig 27179 bp, 23 predicted proteins | sample 7441691 | NCBI WGS metagenome assembly JACCDN01 (sample SAMN15323439, study PRJNA562643) | freshwater metagenome | isolation source: river surface water | place: USA:Blue River Watershed | collected 2017-08-16 | reverse complement strand
TGTCGCCCGTAGCTCAAGGAGTGTAGGGGGAAGAACGACGCCTGAAGAGCGAAGACTGATCTTATTTTTGACGAACTTAAGACACAAAAGACAAGGGTTATGCAAGAGGTCTAGGTTTTAGCAAGTGTATGAGACAAGATAGTTTAAGCTAGGTGTGGATGCCCCTTAACCTTCTGCTTCTAAAGACCTTTGGAGCGAGTGCTTTTCAGCGAAAGACGCTTGCTTTTCAATTTTTAGCTCTATATACATGAGGGCGTGAAGGGTTAACACCACGGTGTCTCCTTTACTTACCCTAAACTTATTTTTCATTTTTGTTGTGACCTTGGAACATCCAGCTGAGTCTCAAAAAGAGCGCATTCTGCAGGGGGTGGCAGCTTCACCGGGGATCATCTGCGGCCTTCCGTACCTATTTTTTCATAAGGAGTTAGAGATTCCGATCTATGATGTAGCGGGTGCAAAAAGTGAAGAAGAAGTGAAACGCTTTGAGCAGGCCCTCATTAAGACACGCCTTCAGATCCACCGCTTGCGCTCTGCGGTGGCAGAACGCTTGAGCGAAGAAGAAGCAAAAATCTTTGACGCACACTTGCTGGTACTAGAAGATAAAGCCTTAATAGAAGAAACCATTGAAGAACAAAAAACCCATGGTTATAATATTGAGTATTGCTTTCACTATGTCGCGAAACGTTATATTGATGCGTTTGATCGTATTGATGATGAATACATCAAAGAGCGGGTCACGGATATTCGGGATGTGACCAAGCGCGTTTTGCATAACCTCTTAGGCTATGTGAGCGGGGCCCCTCTGCATTTAGCTGAGCCTAGAGTATTGGTCTCGAAGGATGTTAGCCCTAGCGATACAGTGAGTCTAGATCGTAACCTTGTCTTGGCTATTCTCACAGATAGTGGAAGCCGTACGAGCCATGCGGTCATTATGGCGCGGTCTCTTAAGGTACCGGCGGTAGTGGGCTTGCATAATATCACAGAACAGGTTAAGAAAGAAGATAAGATCTTAGTAGATGGCTACGAAGGTATCGTGATTCTTAACCCCGCAGAAGACACCCTATATCGTTATGGGCAGCATAAGCTCCAAAAAGAAAAAGTAAGCAGGATCTTTGAGTCTGCCCTACCAAAACCCTCTGAGACGACGGATGGCCAAACTATTTGCCTGCTAGCCAATATTGAAGGGCCTCAGGATCTTCCCTACGTGGAAAATGCTTGCATGCAAGGCATAGGCCTATTTCGCACAGAGTCTATCCTCTTACAAAAAGATAAGCTCCCAAGTGAAGAAGAGCAGTTTTTGGTGTATAAGGCTGTCCTTTTAGCACAAAAGAATCCCGTTGTTATACGGACATTGGACCTTGGAGGAGATAAAAATATAAGCCCTACTTCTTTTCTGGATCATGAAGCAAATCCCTTTATGGGGTTTCGGGCGATACGCTTTTGCTTAGAACACAAGACTCTTTTTAAAGAGCAACTGAGAGCCATTTTAAGAGCCAGTGCTTATGGAAAAGCAAAATTGATGTATCCGATGATCAGCGGAGCGGTAGAACTGATAAGGGCTAATGCCTTATTAGCAGAGGTAAAAGCAGAACTCGCCCAGCAAGCAATCCCCTTTGATGCAGCTATACCGGTGGGGTGCATGATAGAAATCCCCAGTGCGTTTATGGTCCTAGACCAGCTAAGCCAGCATGCCTCTTTTTTTAGCATAGGGACGAATGACCTCATTCAATATTCTTTAGCTGTGGATAGAAGCAATGATCGTATTGCCCACCTTTACGAGCCCCATAACCCAGCTATTATTCGTATTTTACATAAAATTATCCAAGATAGCCAGGCTTGCAAAGTAGACCTTAGTTTCTGCGGTGAAATGGCAGGAGATCCCATTTATTTGCCTTTGCTTTTAGGTCTTGGGGCCCGTTCTCTCAGCCTTGCACCTAGGCATTGTGCAGAAATAAAATACCTGATTCGCTCTATGTCTCTCCAAGAAGCCCAGGTTATTGCACAAAAAACTATGAGTGAAAGTAGCCCCCAAGCAATCTTTCAGCTTTTAAAAGATTTTTACACCAGTAAGACTCAATTTGAGAGCTAAGCCCTAAGGTTAGGGGGCCCCTCTACGGTCTTAGACCTAATCCTTCCTGGATAAAATCAAGGAGCGTAGGAAAGCTTTTTAATTTTCCTTCAGCGATCCATTCCTCTTCCTTTGTGCTAGGAGCCATCCCCGTTTCTACCCGAATAGGGTGGATGCCAGCATTCATCCCAGCTTCTATATCGCTGAGTCTATCCCCTACCATGAAGCTGTGCTGAGGAGATAGCCCATAGGCAGCGATCATTTCTAGAATAAATTTAGGGGAAGGTTTGCGATAGAGGGGAGGGTCTTCAGGCCCCTCAGGAGCTATACCTATTTGAGTGAAAATAGATGGGCTCAGCCCTAGGGCATCTACAAGAGCAGCGTTACAGGCCTGGGCAGCTTCTAGAGTATAGTAGCCCCTGCCAATGCCGCTTTGGTTTGTAAAAAGGAAGAGCAGAAACCCCTCTTTTTGAGCCAAGGCAAGAGCAGTTTGCACACCGGGTAAAAGCTGTATACGCTGTGGGTCATCTAGGTAGGGGATATCTTCTATGAGAGTGCCATCTCTATCTAGAAATAAGGCTTTAGCCATAGCTATTTTTAGTGTTTAGAGCCAAGACTAAGCTCGTATTGTAATATTTCCTCTGGGCTTGCGGTAGCAGTACCGACTTTGCTGACCACTATGCCGGCTGCTATATTGGCAAAATGAGCAGCATCCTCTAGACTGGCTCCTCCGGCCAAGGCCAAGGTGAGACAGGCAATAACGGTATCACCTGCGCCGGAAACATCAAAGACTGCTTTGGCATAAGTGGGAATATGTTTTAGGATTTCCCCATTTTTGCAAAGAAGCATCCCTTCTGAACCCAGTGTAATGATGAGGTTTGCAGGCTTATAACGCTCTTGAATGCATTTGCAGATAGATTCAGCCGGGTAAGTCTCATAGCTGAGGGGCTCTATCCCAGCGAGCTGGTAGGATTCAGCCTTATTAGGCGTTAGGAGATGTGCTCCCTGAAATATGAGCTTGCGTGAAGGTTTAGGGTCTAGCGTAAGGAGTTTATGGTGGGTATGGGCAAGGTTTATTAAGTTTTGGAGAAAAGAAGAGTGAAGAACGCCCTTAGCGTAGTCTGAAACTAAGATAGCCTGGTAGTCTGCTAAGTTTGACGCTAAGGCCTGAAGAAAACTCGTTTCGTTTAGGGCATAAGCAGAAGGCTGAGCTTCATAGTCGAGCCTACAGACTTGTTGACGCTGAGCGATAACGCGTGTTTTTATATTGGTAGGAGTGGCAGGCAAGGATTGCACCCAGTCGTGTCTAATCGCTTTTTCTTCTAAAAGCTTTTGCAATCGTTCTCCAGCGTCATCTTTTCCTATAGAGCCTACTAGGCTGACTTTAGCGCCCAAATGAGCGATATTGAGCGCCACGTTGGCTGCTCCGCCTAAGACATCCGTTTCGTGAGTTATCTGAATCACAGGAATAGGGGCTTCTGGAGAGATGCGTTCTACATTACCCCAGATATAGTGATCCAAAATAATATCCCCAATGACTAAAATTTTAAGTTTAGAGATGGTTTTTAAAATATGAGATACGATCATGATAAAAATTTTACAAAACTGAGGCTACGCTGTCTGCTTTCTTGCATTTTTGGGTAAATACTGCTGCCCACGGAGAGTTCTCTTCACAATAGGCTAAGGCTGCTGCATAAGCCGTATCGCGCAAGTGCTCAGCGCTTTCTGCAAAACGCTCCACCTCCCAAAAATCTTGGTTTTGAGCGATGATAGCGACTAGGTCTACCCATACATAGTAGCAGCGCCCCATCTGCTCTGCACAGTTAAAAGCAAATGTGTAGGCTTTATCTTTGGCCGCAGCAAGAGCTGCAAACGCATAGGCATAGTGCTTGTAGGTATTGGATTCTACCACACTCAGGCGGTGGTAATAACGAATATACGCCTCAATACTCTGTATGGCAGGGCGTAGAGCCTCATAATCTTTGTTGTAGACGATAGCTTCAATAATTTCTTTATAAATGATAGGTTTTTGAAGGTCTTTGACCAAGCGTAAGGCTAAGTGATAGTCCTTCGTGTTCAGAGCTTTTTTTGCCAGGTACTTATAAAAGGAGGGGTCTGCATTTTTTTTTCTTAAGGTCAGGCTAATACTATCATAGGCTTTCAGGTCAAAAAGCTCGTCTAAGGCTTGTTTTGCGCTAGTGGCATTCAGGCTTTTAAGAAGCTTTAGCCTGGATTGGTCTACTGGGCTGAGTTTTCCAGGGATGACTTGACCCGGCTTCAGCCTTTGGAGCTGAGACGCTCGCACAATAGGAGTATGGACGGTAGGACGATTCTCTGTGTAGAGAAGAAACGTATCTTTTTTGTCCACTTGGGCAAGGATAGGCTGAACTAGAGGAGCCTCCTTCCTCTTGGGAGCATTCCCAAACATACAGCAACGTTGCAATAACTGTTTTAGCTTTTTCAAAGTTCAGTGTGATTTTTTGCTTTCCCTAAATGATAGGTTAGAGTAAACCTAATCAAACTAGACCACTTGGTAAACCATTGTCTTTTGGTCTCTGGGTTCGTCAAAAATAAGCTCGGAATCCTTCAGGCTTCGTTCTTGCGAACTACGCCCGACACGGCAGGCGACAGGCTGGTTCCTCATTTATTTGGCCTCGCCCAGAAACCAAAATACAAGGGTTTGTAAGTGGTCTAACATGAACCTAGCACTATATTGACCCCTATGAAAAGAATAAAATGGCGGATGCTTTGTTTTTTATTGGTAGTTAGCTTATGGGCATCTGGCTGTTCTCAAGAAAAGGCAAAAACGGAAAAAGAGGACCCACTCTACTCTAGGGCAAAGCTTTGCCTAGAAAATAAAGCTATCGAAGAAGCTCTTCAGCTCTTTAAAAAATTGACCTATCGTTATGAAAGGGCTCCTGAGTCTCATTTGGAATTGGGGCTGATCTTCCTGAATGAACAGAAAGATCCCTTAGCTGCCCTTTATCATTTTAGGGCGTATCTAGACTTTTTGCCTTATTCGGATGCCGCCCCTATGGTCCGGCAGCTGATGCATACAGCTACCAAAGAGTTTATCTTGCAGCTGCCAGGAAGTCCGGCAGGCCCGCCAGCCCATGAGGCCCCCCTGCTTGCTTTGCGCCTAGAAAATGAGAAGCTCAAACAACATATCCAGGCTTTGGAAGCAAGGCCTCTTGGTTTGCTTCCCCAGAGATTAGAGATAGACCTACCACCCACTAGGTCAAAAATCTATACCGTAGAAGCAGGGGACACCCTAAGCGCTATTAGTACTAAAGTATACGGAACGCCTAAGCGCTGGCAGTTAATCTTAGACGCGAACCGCTCTACCATCCCCAACCCCCGTAGCCTCAAAATTGGCCAGGAGTTAATCATTCCATAGATGATAGCGGCAGGAACATCTAGTAAGAGCCCAAAATGAGGTACACTTACTGTAAGATAAAGGTAGGATAGAAGAAGGCTTAAGTTTTTATTTTAAAATAATAAAAATTATATTTTTTTTATTGAATTTTTTTATTGATCCCCTATGATTTAATCTTATTTTTCATTAAATTACATATGGATCTCAATAAAATCATTAAAGAATCTAACAACAATAGTTCTGGATCTGTAGTGGATAGCGGAAATTCTGCGGTACTGGCAAGGGAGAGCATACAGGACCCTCGACCTATAGTTCAGGAAGGGCAAGAGGCGCCTAGCCTAGCTGCTCCTATCAGAGAGATGAGAAGAGAAGTTAAAATGCTGAATAAAAAAGGAGAGCTAGCAATCAAGCTTTTAGCTGAGCTAAAACAAAAAAATTTAGGAGATATAGTCGCCCGAAATCAAATATTTAAAATACTGAATACTAGAAACGAATCTGGCCAAACCCTCTTAACTCAAGTCTATGAGAGCCAAAATGAAGCTTCTATACGTATTGTAGAAGAAACACTCACTGCAATCCTACATACCCCGGTTTGTATAAGCTCTAAGATGGTTAGCGGAATATTTCAGCTACTAGAGGTCCTCAAGCCAGAGGCAATGGATAGCGTGGCAAGCTATGTCTTGGATGTTATTAGACTTCTTTCGGACCCACGTATTTTGGTTTCTGGGCGAGGCGAAATACATGAAGAACCGGCCTGCCTCCCGGAGCTCGTAGAGCGTAGGGAGGAGTGTACAGAAAACGTAACAAAGGATTCTGACCTGTCAGGCATAGCTCGTAGAGCGAAGCCTGAATGCGTTTTTGACGAACCCAGGGAGCAAAAGACCTGGTTTCCAAAGAAGTCTATTGAAGCTTTAAAGTCTCAAGAGGTCATACATGACAGACAAAATATACCAGGGGGTGAGCCTATTGTTAGGCAATTATCCCTTTATTTTTTATACGGTTTCTTAAGTCAAAATAATGCTGTATTAGAAGCAATAACTGCTTTAATAAAAAGTCAAGATGAAGAAGTGCAGGCTCAGTTTGAAGCCATAATCCAGGTGATTTTTAGTCACATTTTAAATGATTTTGAGAGGCCCTATTGCCGAGCGTACTTCACATCGTCTAGCATCTATGATAGTACACTATTGTATGCTTGCAAAACTTATCCTCTATTGCTTCAGCAATCACATTCTAGACTATTAGCCCATTTCTTAAAACAAGACTCTCAAGGTAAGCTCATAGAATTGTTAATTCTCCCTACACCAGGCTATTCCTGTTTTTTAGATTTCATTTATTCGAACTTAGAACCTACTGCATCCATCAGCCTTCCTCAAAAGTTCTGGAATGCTTTTAGGCAGCTACAGGAGTGGTTGCACACAGATCGCCAATTGGCCTACTTAATACCTATTTTGAGAAATCTACAGCTGCCTCATCTCTTAAAGTATCTATTAACAGTCCCCTTAGAGATTTTAAGTAAAGAGGAGAAGATGCGTTATTTATTTTTAAGTATTTGCTTAAAGCATATAGACTGTATCCATCGTTTTAAGTCCATTCGAATAGAAACTGAAGAGGCATCTGATGTTTTTCAGCTACTTATCATAAAAGTATTTCAAGATTTGTTTAATGTGAGTAATAAAGGAAAGCTCTTGGATCGTTCCTTAGAAGAAAGATTATTTCAGACACCAGCTGTGAGTGTTGCTCCCAAAGAGCTATTCTTTGCAATATTAGAAAGCTTAAAGCCCTTAAATGTATTGATATGTCCTCCTTTGATGGCGATCCTTTTATCCAATAGCTTAAACTATGATATCCAGCACAGGCCTTCGACCTCTACTTTTGATTATGTACTCACAAACTTGATGCGCTTAGGCTTTGACCTTCATTTTAAAGAGCCTGTGAAACAAGGTAACTTAATTTTTGAAGCTTTTGATTTAGAAAATGTACATTTGATTCAGAAACTCATTGCATTAGGGGTTAATCCTTTTTTAATGAATAAAGATGGCTTTAGTTTTTTTAAGATTGAAAAATTATTGAGTCAAATTCCCGGTAGACGTGAGTTTTATGCCCAATGGAAAGCTCAGAATCTATCTGTTTTGAAATTAGTGGGCTTAGATCAGCACCCATTCCTGAATAATACCTTTGCGGCTCAGCTTTTAAAGAAAGAAGACGGGATTAATACCATAGATGAACAGGGACGTACCCCGTTGATGCTGTGGGTCAAGTGCAACCAAGATATACAACCTTTATTGAAGTACATCACTATGGAAGCCCTAGACATTAAAGATAAGACTGAGAAGTGTGTGGTAGATTATGCTCGTGAAAATAATGATATAGTAACTTTGAACCTTTTAGAAAAACATAAAACAAAGCTTAAAAAGAAGAGTGGCTTTAGAAAGCTTGCGAGCCGTTTCGTCAGTAAAAATCAAGGTCAGGGAAAATCTATTAGCTCTAAATCTACCCCCAACGTAGCAAAACCCATAGGCCATAGGCCAGCCAAGCAAACCCCGTCTCAAGAAGCGGCTACAGCCAATGCTATCTATCTAGATTATGATAGCCAGACAGAACACATGAAGACTAGCTATAGTCAGACTGAGATTCAAAAAGAGGCTGAGGAGAAAATTAGTAAAGCTGAGAGAAAGCGAAAGGCTAAAGAAGAGAAAGCTCTTAAGAAAAAAGAGGAAAATGTGCCATCGCAAAGCGGTCATCCCAAAAAGAGTGTATATGAAAAAATAAAGCATACAGGAAAGGCAGTCGGAGAAGCGCTAGAAGCAGTCAGTAATCTACGCTCTCATCCCAGTGCTCTTTTGGGGAAATGGGTCCAAGGGTCCGGTAGGCTAAAGCATTTAGAAAGGCTAGCTCAGGCTCCAACGACTCTTAATTTAGGAAAAGGGAAATCTGTAAGCCTCTTAGGAGATGGTTCTAAAGCAGGCGCTTTTAAAGGTTTAACAGGGTTAGCCCAAGACGTCATACAAGCGAAACTCAAAGAAGCTCCAACAGGACATATATTAGAAACATTAGAGGACATAGAGGAAGCCATCCGCAAAAACCCTCAAAAGAAGATCGAAAGGCGCAAGCTCTTGGAGGCTTTACAGTGGATGGTTGGAGGAGATATAGAGGATGGAAAAGGAAGCCATATGAACCTAAGGTTTAAGGGAGGCGGATTAACTATACCTCGTAACCAACGTGATGGATCTGAAAATGCAGATATAGTCTATATTCGGCAAGTCGCAGATAGGATAGAGTGGAGCTTGAGGGCCCTAATTTTAGGTTATGAAATGACTAGCAGCCAAGATAGCGACAGTTTTGTAACAGAGAAAGAAGAAAGCTCTGAATAAGAAAATACTAAGAACTGGAGGAGACGTGGACTTATGAATTAGGCTTTGGGCAAGCTTGCTCAGCAGCTAGTTCTTCTAAGTCTTCTACCATAAACTCGAGGGTATTGACGTAGTTTAACCTTTGCAAGTTTTTCCGAAAACAGTGAAGTACCTCGGGAGTATACAAGATATGAATAGCTTCTTCAGCAAGGGAGTGAAAGTTTTCTTGAGGCACTACGATGGCGCCGCCTTGTTGCTCTAGGAATTGGGCGTTAGCGTCTTGGTGTTTATCAGCCGAGTGGGGGTAGGGAACTAAAATAGAAGGGACTTCACATCTTATGAGTTCGGCTAAGCTACCTGCTCCTGATCTGGAAATGACTAGGTCTGCAGCTGATAAAACTGCTCCCATATTATCTGAAAAAGGTCTAAATGTAGCGTAGTTAGTCCCCTTGCTGTGCTTGAAATGAAGTGTTTCTTCTGGGCCTTCACCGGTGAGGCAGAGCATATTGATCGAGTGTTCGGCTAGGTATTCACAATACTCCCTGGCCCAGAGATTCAGCGCCTTGGCTCCCTGGCTGCCGCCGAGGACTACAAGGAGCGTCCCCTGAATGGGGAGGTTTAGCTTGTAGCGGGCAATATGACGGGAGATACGCTTGATCTCCTCCCTCACAGGACAGCCACAATAGCGAATGCTTTGGGGAGGGAGGCTTCGCAGGGCCACGCCTATGGGCAGATAAATCCTCCTTGCTAAAATGCTGATAAGACGAATAGAGCGGCCCACTACACGATTGGCTTCATGTAACACGCAAGGTACTTTTTTGTAATATCCCACTAAAACAGAGGCCACAGTCAGAAAACCACCAAAGCCGATGATGTAATCTGGACTCACTCTTTCTATCAGATTTTTATAAAACATTAAGCTTTTAAAAAAATGCAGGAAAAAATGGTAGAGAAGCTTGGGTTTTAATGAAAAATACACGCCTGGGGCCTGCTCGTAAGGAAGATGCTTGTATTTTTTCATAATCGTGGCATCTACCTTCTTCTGACTGATGATTAAAAGGCATTCATGGCCAGCTGCTTGCAGTTCTTCTGCTAATGCGATGCCGGGAGTGAGGTGGCCGCCCGTTCCGCCGCAAATGATCAGATATCGCCTCATAGCTCGGTAGCTTTTGTGAGGGGAGACTGGCTCCATTCCCTCAGGCAGTGCATCAGTATACCCACAAAAATGAGCATCACCATGATATTTGTTCCCCCATAACTGATAAATGGAAGACACATGCCTTTGGTGGGAAGGAGCCCTGTAACCACTCCCATATTAATGAGTGCTTGGAAAACGATAAAAAGAAGGGATCCTGAGGCTAGAATAAAAGAGTACATATGGGGAGCCTTGGGTATATGTAGAGCGCCGATCAAGAAAATAAGGAAAAATAAGCCTGCAATCCCTAAAGTAAAAATTAGGCCCAGTTCTTCACCTATAATAGGGAAAATAAAATCTGTATGCGCCTCGGGTAAGAAGGCAAGCTGTTGCCTCCCATTGCCCAAGCCTAAGCCATGAAGGCCTCCAGAACCAAAGGCAATAATGCCCTGCCAAAGCTGGTAGGCTCCCTCGTTTTTATTACCTTCAAGGTCTAAAAAGGCAGTGATACGCTTGAGCCTCACGGGGTTTAATAAGACCGCTATCCCAAAAGCTAGGAGACCAGAAGCCATACAAGGCAGTAAAAAAAGTAAGCGAGTACCTGCCAAAAACATGAGCGTAAAACCCACTAGACCGCAGAGAAAAGCTGTCCCAAAATCTGGCTCTATGATGATGAGAAAGCTAAAGAGCCCTGTGATGCAAGCAGGCCATAAAAACCCCTTTTTAAAGGTATGGATATGCCTTTGTTGGGCTGCTAAGTAATGCGCTAAAACCACAATAAGGCCCACTTTAGCAAATTCAGATACCTGCAGGCGAATTATTTTCAGGTTTAGCCAGCGCTGTGCCCCATTCACTTTTACGCCTAGCCCTGGAATTAAAACCAGAACCAGTAACCCTACAGTGAAGCCCCCCAGTACCCACGCATAATTCCTTAATTTGCCCCAAGGGAGCTTGTAGGCTAAAAGTAAAAAACCGCATGCAAGGCCAAGCCAGCTGAGTTGTTTCTGAAAATAAGGAATAGTATTGGGGCTGAAAGATTGGCTGGCACTGGCTAGGATGATCAATCCTATCACATTGAGTGCTAGAACGCTAAAGCCGATGAGGGTATTAGGACTCATAGATAAAAAAAGTTTTTTTTGCATATCGGGAAACGATCTCAGGATTGCCATATCTGTTAAAGGATTAAAGATGCTTCAGTGTTATTAAGGTCAGATCATCAGGAAAACTGTGAGATTCAGAATAGTGATGCAAGTGTTTCAAAATATGACTATTGAGCGTTTTCGGTTCTTCATCAGGGTGATTTTCTAAAATGTTTATCAGCGAAGCAGTCGAAAATTGTGCCCCTTGAGCGTTAAATACTTCTGTTAGGCCATCGGTATACAATACTAATGTATCATGAGTCTCAAAGGGCAGCATGTGTTCTTGAATAACTGCATCAAAGAGCTCTGATTCAACAATTCCAAGAGCCATACCTTCTGATTGTAAGGAAATCACTTGTGGGTAAGGTGAGGAGGTATGCTTAATGAGTAAGGGCTTTTCGTGGCCAGCCCGCGCCCAGGTCACAGTGTGGGTTTTTAGGTTTATAACGGCATACACCATGGTGACGAACATATCCTCCGCAATACTAGAACGCATAGTCTTATTGAGAGCCTTGAGGACTGCTGCGGGTGAGAGATAGGTTTTTGCATATTGCCTAAGGCTAGTTTGGCAGATAGCCATGACTAAAGAAGCTGGGATGCCTTTCCCGGATACATCTGCTATGGCAATACCAATGCTATCTTTATCAATCTCAAAGATATCATAAAGGTCCCCCCCTACTTTTTGGGCTGCTTCGTAATAGGGACTGATGGCTAAGTTGGGAGGAGACGGAATCCTCTTGGGAAGGAGCATGGATTGGATGTTTCTGGCTAAGGAGAGATCAAAATCAATCTTATTCTTTTCTACTTGTAGCGAGACTAGATCTAACTGGTTGATAGCCATGGCAGCTTGATCCGCAAGCGATTGCACTAAAGAAAAGTCAATTTTCTTAAAATGAACATACTGTACTGGATTACATACAGCTATTACCCCCAGGATTCTCTGCTTTACTTTGATGGGCACTATCATCAGCGAATTTACCTTGAGCAAGGGGTTGAAATAGTGGGGAACACCCGCTACATGTTCTGCCTGAGGGATGAAGAGCGCTTCTCCTGTTTTGGCTACCTTGGGAATCAGGCCGTCATGAAAGGTCAGCACTTCTTTTTCCAAGAGTTCTTTGATAAAGGCTGCTTTCGAGTAGTCTTCGCTTTCGGCCTCTCGTATCTCCGGACTCTGGGGGGGGAAAAGCCCCTCCATCGCAATCGCAAGAAGATGGTCTTCTTTTACTTCATAGATACAGGCGCTCGAGGCGCCAGTACTGATGGTAGCCGTATGCAGGATAAGCTCAAACAAAGCTTTTCTTGAGATATTAGCCTGAATAGCCTCGGAAAGATTATGGATGAAATTGACAATAATTCGCTTTTCTTCTAAGATTTTTTGGTGAGCCGCCTCAAGGCTAACACGCTTTTTGTAAGACTGGAAATGGACAATGGCCCCAAAGAACAATCCTAAACTAAGACCGATTACAAAATAAAACAGCATAGACTAAGAAGCGGTATTTTCGACTTCTCGTTGCAAAAAAACCAGGAGGTCTTCAAACTTGCGCTTGTTGGCCTCTTGGATGGCGACTAGAGCTTCATGTGCCTTCAGGACTAGCTCTGGGTTAGCGGCTTCCCATTGGTGCAAAAGTAGAGGACTTTCGGTAGGAGGAGTCGTTTTTGGCGGGATCTCCCCTTTTTCAATCATCAAGATGCGGTCTAGTCCCATATTATGAATGAGCTCAAGATTTCTTTCTGAAAGATGATAGAGGTGAATGCTGCCGCTAGTTTGTTTTTGGGCTAGGCGCATGGCTAGGCTGGTGATAATTCCCATAAAGGTGCTGTCCATGCTGGTGCATGCTCCAAGATGAATGCCAAACTCTAGCTTATTTTGGGCTAACATTCTTTCAAAAAACTCTGACAAAGGTCTGCAATTCAGGTAGCTGGCTCTGCCAATCACCTTGATGATGACTGGGCTAGCCTCTGTATCTACCAGGTACTGACCCTCTAAATTTTTTGACATACGACCTCTCGGTATAAAGCCTTGTTAAGTTCTTTGAAAACTACCAGAAACAAAACTACCAGAAATTCAAGTAGTATCTAAGAAATTTTCAAAACTCACCGTTTTCTAAAGCGATCTTTATTTTTTTGCAAGCTCTAAAAATGAGCCGGGGCCATGCAGGTTTGGCTTTTAGAGTAAGTCTTCTAGCTGCCTTTGTATGGCTGAAAAATCTGGTAATTGTTTGGCGTCTTCTGAAGCAAAAGCATACACAATGATACCTTCTTTATTAATAATAAACGCAGCTCTTTTGGCTACACCTTGAAAGCCCAAAAAATTTTCATAGAGGACGTAGTAGGCTTGCGATACTTTTTTATTAAAGTCACTCAGCAGGGGCACGGTGATGTTATTTTGCTTGGCCCAGGCTTCTTGAGCAAAGGGGCTATCAACGCTGATAGCAAAGACTGCAGCGTCCAAGTCTTCATAGCTTCCTATGCCTTGGGAAACAGAGCAAAGTTCATCCGTACAGACTCCCGTAAAAGCAAAAGGGAAAAATAAAAGTACAATGTTTTTTTTGCCTAAGGTTTCTCCTAAGGCTACGTCTTGTAATCCCTTCTCTGTCTTCTGTTTTAGGGTAAAAAGGGGTGCCGTGATTCCAACTGAAAGTGTCATTCTTTGGGTATAGAGCTTTAAAAACATAAAGTAAATCTTTTTTTGAGTATGAACCTTCGATTGAAACACCTTAGGCCTGGCTCAGGTTGGGTGGTTTTGAAAAATAAGAGGTAAAGCGCCGTCCTAATCATCCATGATTTGCATTCCAATCCTTTTCTGGAAAAGCATCTTCAATCTATCAAAAACTAATGATAGGTCTCATGCGATAGAAGGGAAATGAATTTTTCTTGCCAAGACAGAGATTTTTTACCATGTACTACTTAACGCTAGAGAAAAGGATACTGTTATCCTGATTTCCTAGATCCTAGGGGCTATGCCCTTAAAAGCGATAAGTTCTGGCCTGTTTGCTAGACTTATAGAGAGGCTTAACTTCTCTTGAGGATCTTGTGCTTTCACATCTCATTATGTCAAATACTACAGAAAAATCTCACATTATTCAGGATAATCGTCGGCATGCCAGCGATACAGGCTCTTGCGAAGTGCAAGTGGCTCTGCTTTCAGACCGCATTACCCACCTTACCCAGCACCTCAAGGCCCACAATAAGGATTTTCACTCCCGCCGTGGCCTAATTGGCCTTACTACCCAGCGTCGTAAGCTTCTGACTTACCTCAAGCGTACAGATCTAAACCGCTATAACGCGTTAATCCAGAAACTCAATCTCAAGCGTTAGCGAGAGGTCATAGTTTTTAGATAGTTTTTAAGAAAGGAGCCTCTATCGGCGGCGGAGCAGTGATTCTGCCTGATTCTGCCTGGCATTCCGATTGGGGAGCATGCTATGATAGGAGCGGGAGCTGTCGTTACTAAGGATGTGCCGGCACATGCCCTCATATAGGGTAAGTCTGCTACTGTACAAGATTTAGTCTGAGCTAAGAGAGGGGGTATAATAGATGCTTCGAATTCCCCGTAAGCGTTTGCTTAAAACACCGCTAAAACGTCCTTCTTTCTTACTGAAAGCAATGGCTAACTTTCCCTCTCTGTGAAAGGACTCAAGACAGTCCATTTAAAAACAATAGACCTCTTGCGGCATTATTGAGAAGTTTAGAAAACAAGCAGGATAGATCCGCCTGAAGGATTAACATAAGCCCAAGATTTCCCCTTCCAATTGATTAAAGGGGATTGCCCGAAGAAGTCTATTTTGAATTGCCTTATTTATAATAATAGCTTATCATTATACTTAAACTATCGTTTCACTGATTATAGCCCTATGTATCTATGTTAAACAGTATTAAAACTACCCTTGCGAGTGCTCCTGGCAGGATTTACAATAAAGCAGCAGAAACAGTGAGTAGCGCAAAAACTAAAGTAGGAGAATTTCACAACCGCGTGATAGTGCCAAAAATGAATGATGCTAAGGCACAGCTCGATAGCCTTAAGGGTCAGTTGAGCAGTAAATATAGTCAGTTATGGCCACGTTTTTCAAAAAATGAGAGTAGAACTCAAAACTTTAATTCTACTGTAGGGAGTCATGAGGAAGAGGTATCCCCTCAGATTGAAGATCAAAGACCACCCACACAGCCTAAAAACTTTAATTGTACTGTCAGGAGTTTTGAGACGGACGTGGAAGCGTTGCGGAGTCAGTTTGAAAGTAAAACGCTGTCCACACAGGAGATGTATGAAAAGCTCACGAACCTTACTGCATCTGAGGTGAGAGACGCTAAGCAGCTGGGCAGTGTGTTAAACCTCATGGATGACGTTTTAAAAAGTGATGCATCCGTGCATGATTTAGAGAAACTCCAAAACGCTATTAAAGATTCACCCTTAAAAGCGAATGCGTATACACTTAATCATGTAAAGGATTATTTTAAAGATCAAACTAAAGGATTTTCTGGTCTTGAGCCAGGGATTCAGGATGCATTAACAAAGGGACTGTCTCAGAAACGAACTCATCAGCCCCTCTAACAGATCTAAAACAGTAGACCGAGAAAGTCTATGCCGTTTCACTCTAGTGTTTCCTGCCTAGAAAATAAGATACGTGAATTCGAAGAAGGCCTAGTAAAATATACTGACTCCATCTTCTGCTCTAGGTTTTTACTTGTGCTTTATTGATAATATATTATTATTAATCAATACGATTTGCCTTATTCTATACCCCCTTTTGAATTATGTTAAGCAGCATTAAAAATACCCTGACAAGTGCTCCTGGCAGGATTTACAATCAAGCAGCAGAGACAGTGAACTCTGCAAAAACTAAAGTAGGAGAATTTCACAAACGATCGGTAGCCCCAAGGATGACGGCTGCTAAAGAAGGGATTGTCGCGCTGAAAGATCAAATAAAAGCTAAATATCATCAGCGAAGAGGACCCACACCGGAGTCCCAGAACAAGGATGCTGCAATCAGCGAAGGAATAGAAGCTTCGACAAAGAGCTTTGAGGCGTCTCGAAAAGACCTTTATGAAAAGCTATATAGTGATTCCCTTTCAAGTTCAGAAGATTTGACGAAGGAGATAACCGCTCTTGCCGTTAGCACAAAAAATGTTTCGGAATTGGCTGAAGCGCTAGTGCTGCTAGATAGTTCCTTAAGCTCTTTATCTCAGGGTTCTAAGCGCTTAGAGACTTTTCATAAAGATCTTTCTGCATTACCTTTTATAAAAAAAGACCTTAAGGAGCAATTAGAGAATGCCTTGGCTTTGAAACAGCTTTCCTTTAATGATTTTCATCCAGAGCTTAAAGAAGCAGTGGAAAATGCAATGCATAAAAAGTTTTTTCCTGAAATGCTTGAAAAATTGAAGCAGCTGGAAATCAAAGACTTAAGTAGCTTTTTATTGTCTAACAAAGAAGTCTTAAGTTATAATATAGAAAATGATCCATACCCTCTAGATGATGCCCTAAGCAAAAACCCCAAGCTATCTGCAGCTGATACGGATCAATTAATCTATTTTAGAAATGAGGTTTTAAAAGGATTGGAAGGGAACGGCAGTATTTCTGTCTTCAAGAATGCAATAGATAGTAAATTGTTAACCAACATTTCTTCTAGTATTAAAAAAACATTTCAAGACCCCCTGCCTAGCCACTTATCTGAAGCATTTAGTAGCCAGCTGAAGGCTGAGCCAAAAACGTATAAAGCAGCCATTCAATTATTTCAGGAATATTATAATACTAATGATAATAAAGGTGTGTACGTAGATACGGATACGGTGATGCGAAAGCTTCAGAGCCTAAATGAGACCCTGTTTGAATATAATAGTTTTAAAGCCAAAAATATAGAGTTCCCCCAGCGTAAAATCAATAGCCTTTATGCTGCCCTAGGCGAAATTGAAGAGAAGATACCGGCTCTCAAACAAACGAGTACTCGGGCCATCCCTGACCCTATTACTCCTTTCGTAAAAGCCCTCCTAAAAGACGTAGATGCCGCTAAGATTGATATCGCCCAAGGTTTAGGAATGTCTACAGATCAACTTTTAGCTACCGTAAAGTCTGAGCGTCAGCTCAAGCAACAGGAAGGATATCCTAAGTTTTTGAGGGAGAAGCTACCGCAATCCAAATACCGACCAGATAATGCATTTATAAAATTAGCCGAGAACAATGATATAGAGGGTCTCAAGAAAGCATGGGAGAAGTTTTTTCGGCAAGAGTTAGGTAATAGTTTTAAAAATCCTTTTTCTAAAGATGGGGAGGCTCCTATTTGTTTTGGATCAGGGCTGGGAGAGTTAGAGCTGAAAGTACTGCCTAGAGAGGGTCAGGAAACAGCACTCATGGTAGAATTCACAAGCAAAATAGCCTTAGATGAGACTCAGGAAAACAATATTTTAAAAATTAATGTTCCCCTAAGGTATAAGGCTCCCAAAGAATTAGAGGTATTAAGGCAACGATTGGTCGAGAAAAATGAGACAAAATATAATGAAAAAATGCAAGAACTTGCCCTCCTCCAATTCGCTGCTGAGCGAGGAGGAGACATAGACTCCAACTATGATTTAGAAACCCTCAAGAAAACACTTATTAATCAAGAAATGCAAAACATCCTCAATGATCGGCTAGAGTATCAGTCAGAAATCCAAAAAGAGACGAATTCTCCTGCTGATACGGGAGAAAAGTCCACCAAGTCTATCCTAAAGCCATCTAAAAACAACGCAAAAGCGGATGATCTTATCTATGCTGAGGCCAAAGACCAAGCGACACAAAAGGTGGAAGCAGAGCTGAAGGCTTATATCGAGAAAAACCAAGCATCGCTTCAAGAAGACTATGCAAAAAGGGTCCTAAAAGACTTAAGCTACTTAGGCTAAGAAGAAAGGTTGCCCTGCAGTGCATGCATGGGCCAATCAGGGATGCTTCTTGTTTTATTTTAGCATACTATCGAGATCCGCTGGGATGAGTACGCTTTGCTCAGGCATCAGAGGCGCTTGTTCAGAAAGGGCTTTGCCGTTGGCATTTTCCTGGATGAAGGGCTTTGCCTCTTTTTCTAAAGGCTGGATAGCTGGGTCTTCAGCGTGGCGAAGTAGGTAGTCTGTGTTGACGGGGTCTAGATTTTGTATAAAAACATCCTTGCGGTTGCGTAAGGTGATAAAGAGTTTCCCTTGGGTTTGGGCATAGGCAAGGATGGCTGCCTCGCTAGGGCTTACCCGCACGGTGAGAATCTGTGGAAGAGTCAAGGCCGTCTTAGCCTCTTTAACTAGGCTAGAATGCTTTGGCTTGGGGCGAGTAGTATCTTGGTTGATAGATAAAATGAGGGCATTTTGAACGATGATCTTAAGCGCTGCTTCTTCCTCTAGGTCTTGTGGCTGCAGCAACGTCATAATATCAATACGGTCTCCCACTTGGAGCATATTTTGTAGGCTACCCAAAGCATCTACGGGTATACTGATGGCTCTTTCTGTAAGGCCTAGGTAGTCTGAAAGGGGACGTTTTTGCCCTTGGGCCAGATGGTCCCAGAGGAGGGTCTCTCCTGCTTCCAAGGCGAGAATAGCCGCGTTTTTATCTAGGCTGTCTTTGAGGTAGGCAGGTACCGCACGTTTGTGGACATATTTTTTGGGGAGAAGTTTGACTTCAAAATCCTTTGGGTCTAGTTCCGTACCGGGGAAGATCGGGCCTTTTGCCACCAGTGTGGGAATGGGTGGTCCTCCGGCCAAATCGTGAATACGCTTGTCTACATAGCCCCGAATGCCAATAAACGCTAAGCAGGCTAAGAGGATAGCTCCGGCAGTGAATCTAAAAGTTTTTGAGGGCTTGGAAGGCATGATGGGGAAATTAAAAAAAAGGTTCTAGAAAGCTATATGAAGGATAAATGCTCAAGCCTATAAAAAATTACTTTGTAGCACAAGCGTAAATACGAGAGAGCTTGCCTTGGCTCAGCATAAAGGGTTAGGCGTTATAAATAAAAACTTGCGTCTCTACTGTAGCCTTTATAGGCTAGGGAAAATTCAAAACTTCAAGCACACCCATGTATACTTTACCGACATTGCCTTACGCCTATAATGCTCTAGAACCTTACTTGGATGCCCAGACGATGGAGATTCATCATACAAAGCACCATAAGGCTTATGTGGATAACCTGAATAAAGCCCTTGAAAGCGCATCTATAAGCGGACCAGACGATCCTATAGAGCTGATGCAGCAGATCCAGAGCCTACCCGCTAGCATCCAAACCGCTGTGCGAAATAACGGCGGAGGCCACGTCAACCATAGCTTTTTCTGGGAGACGCTTAGCCTAAGAGGCCCTAAGGAACCCTCTGGCAAGCTAGCTGAAGCTATACAGGCTAGCTTTCAGATTGTAGAAGCAGGGCAGACGCGTCTCAACTTTAAGGCACAGTTTGCCCAAGCGGCGATGTCACGTTTTGGAAGTGGATGGGCCTGGCTAGGGGTGAAAAAAGATCATTCTTTGTGTGTGTGTTCTACGCCGAATCAGGATAATCCGTGGATGCAAGGCTTGGTGGACCTTCATTGCACCCCTATATTAGGCCTGGATGTGTGGGAACATGCGTATTATCTCCATTACCAGAACCGTAGGGCAGAGTATGTAGAAGCATTTTGGAATGTTGTCGATTGGTCCGTGGTGGAAAAACGTTACGAAGCTGCTTTGCGAGCATAAAAAATGCGTTTGACATTCGCTTAAGTCTCTGAAATACTATCTTTTTCTTTGAAAGCATACTGTATTTGGGGGTGTACTGGATTCGACTTTGAAAAGAGGGGTTTCAGTGCAGGCCGAGGATCATAGCTTACCTTCGTAAAACACTGCTATGAATCGCTATAATTGCCAAAAACAATATAGTACAAGGTCATTTCGGTCGCGAAATGGCTATGGCTGCTTAAATTCAGCCTCGTTCCTACTTAGATGTCTGCTATAAGCTAGGGACGTCGACTAGCAGGTATAGGTACGCTTGGGATACTTAGGCGTAGCCGTATTTTAAGGTGTCTCGCTCTTTAAGGCGTTTTGTTTCGCTATTTTAGAGTTAAACTTCAGTAAAACAAATAAGCCTGTAGAGCTGCGCTTACAAATTTCAAAACACGTGGGTTCAAATCCCACCACCTCCACCAACTTGGGCTTTGATAGGCTCAATCTATAAAAAATTAGCCCTTAAAGTAACCCCTGCTTGATATGTTTTGAGAAATAAAGTTGACTATCCTGTAATAGTTCCAAGTTTTTTAACTACGGTGTTTTTTTATTAAATTTTGGCTGAATTTTATACTATTTTATGAAAGATCCGCGCATTGAGAAACTAGCAGACGTTTTGGTGAGCCATTCTGTCCAGCTCAAAAAAGGGGAAAAGGTATGGATAGACCTGTGTGACGTCCCCAGCGAGGTGGGGGTAGCCCTGATAGAAGCTGTAAGGACTAAAGGAGCATTACCCTTTGTGACTATGCAAGCCAGTCAAGTGCAAGAAGCTTTATGTCAAGGGTTTAGTAAAGAGCAAGGAGCGGTGCTTGCCCAGTATGAGCTAGCTAGAATGAAGCAGATGGATGCTTATATTGCCTTTCGAGGAGCGCATAATATTTTTGAGCTCTCATCTGTACCTGCTGAAAACATCCAAGCCCTGACTCAAGCTATGAAGCCCGTGCAGGATTATAGGGTTCAAAAAACAAAGTGGGTGGTCTTGCGCTGGCCTACGCCTTCTATGGCCCAGCAGGCCCAGCTTAGCACGAGGGTGTTTGAGGATTTTTTCTTTAAGGCCTGTACGTTTGATTATGCAAGGCTGCAGCCGGGGATGAAGGCACTCAAGGCGCTGATGGACAAGACAGACCAAGTGCATATCACAGGGCCAGGGGTGGACTTGCGCTTTTCTATCAAGGGTATAGGCGCGGTAGCTTGTGGAGGAGAGCGGAATATCCCAGATGGGGAAGTCTTTACTGCCCCTATCAAACATAGCGTAGAAGGGGAAATTACCTATAATACCCCCAGTATCTACGAGGGTACAGCCTTTGATGGGGTTCGCCTGGTATTTAAGAAAGGAAAAATTGTAGAGGCTCATGCTAGCAATACAAGCCGCCTTAACGCTATATTAGATACGGACCCAGGCGCGCGCTATATAGGGGAGTTTGCCCTAGGTTTTCACCCGCTCATCTTGCATCCCATGCGGGATATTCTTTTTGATGAAAAAATAGCCGGTTCTTTTCACTTTACCCCTGGCATGGCTTATACTATAGCCGATAATGGCAACCGCTCTCGCGTCCACTGGGATTTGGTCAGCATCCAGCGAGAGGACTACGGCGGGGGAGAGATCTATTTTGATGGGAAGCTCATCCGAAAAAATGGCCTCTTTGTTCCAGCTGCTTTGAAGAAACTAAATCCAGAATACCTTTTAGCTTAAGGCCCAATAGACTAGGGGGTTTAGCTTCTATACCAGGTTTAAGCGGAAATGAGCCTGAATTATCTGGTAAAGTGCCCTAAAAGTTTTCATTGATTTTTGCGGGAAAACCCTTCACAATCTCGAAATCTTCCAGTGTTATGGCCCCCTGAAAGACCCTCTGTGAAACGAATCTAATCTTACTTTGTCTTTTATGCCTTCTGACAATACCACTTCTGACTTAGCCCTTTCACTCAAATCTTTAGAAAATCTGGACTTTGGGCCCAAGTGGAATAGCTCGGGGTCCAAACCTAGCCAGCCGAGGCGAGAAAGCCAGGAAAGCTATAGGCCTCATTTCAAAAACTTTTCTGGAGACAGAGGCCCTAGAAGGTCTTTTCAAAAGCCCCTCGAAAGAAAAACGAAGCCAGAGCCAGAACTGCCAATTTTTAATATACAATTCTTTCCAGAAGACGTCCCGTTTAAGGTTCTCTCCAAGGCTATCCGTCACAGCCATAAGACCTACGAGCTCTTTGAGCTTGCAAGGCTTATCCTAGAAAAGCCAGAACGCTTTTCGATAAATATAGAAAAATTACACAATTTACCCTCCCCCTCAAAAGTTCAGCCAGCCCGTCTCTTTTCTTTATACCTATCTGTTATAGATGGGTTCATGTTTGACTCTCAGGATGACGCCCTCAGCCATATCTTAAGCCAGCATGCTTCTCATTTTTTTCAAGTAGAAGAGCAAACAGCAGAAGCGCCTAAGGGGCAGTTTCCTTTTATTCACTGCTGCGGCATCACGGGAGAGCCCATCAGCCCGCCCAATTATCATCGGTATTCAGAGCTCTTGCAGGCACATCATAAAGAAAAAATACGTGGCCTTAGCTTTGAGCGCTTTTTGAAAAGCCTTAAAACTGAAAAATCTCCTGAAATACAAGCTGCCTGGCTAGAAAAGATGCAAAAGCAAACCTCTTATAGGCCTTTAAATAGCCACGGGGAGGCGCCTTTACTGACTTCGCCTCAGGAGGCAAAGCACTATCTCTTGATGTATTTTAAAGACAAGGCCCTGAAAGAGCAATCCTCTTTATCCTTGCCAGGGCTATCCCTAGACAAGCTTTCTTCGTCTTTACGTGCTGCTGTACAAGAGGCGTTGGCTCAGCAAAGAGATTTCCCTTTAGACATGGCTAATCATATTCGTAGCCGCCTTCGGCATTATGGCTTTTTTGTTTATAAAAAGGGGGCCAAGGGGATTACCTATGTCTGCTCTGTAAAGCGTAAGCGCCGGGAGGCCACTACCCAGTTTTCAGCATCGATTCAAGAGCTGATTGAATTTTTAGATACTCACCCTTTGCTTGTTCCGGAGAAAGTTTTAGAACAATTTCTAGGCTTAGAACCCGGAAAAGACATCAAGGCAGCAGTGAAGGACAACCTCCTCATATCTAGAACTGTACGAGAGCTAGAGTGGTTGATCGTTGAGGGCTATGTCATTCAGTATTCTGATGGTAGGCTTGAAGCGGTGGCTCCTTTGGCGGTTTCAGAAATAGAGCCCACGGGGCCTGAACTTGCCCCTAGTTCTTCCCAGCATCCCTAGTTTATTCCAGTTTGTTTTAGGCTTACTCCATAACGCCCATCAGGCTCTATCCAGAAATACAGTGTATACGTGCTTTCTGGATAAAGCTCTAGGAGGCGTAGGTCTAGGTACTTAGGCCATTCGATAGCCCCCAGGAAAGGGCTGTCTAGCTTATCTTCAGGGATAAAAGCTTCTAGAGGGCTTTTTGTATCCAGCCTATAAGCATCTAGATGCAGGAGCAGGCGGTCTCCCGAATAGACATTGCAGATCGCAAAACTGGGGCTGCTGATCGTTTGTTTTATGTTTAGGGCTTTAGCCATGCCTTTTACCCAGTGCGTTTTTCCTGAGCCTACTGGTCCTTCAAGGAGTACCCATGCCTGCTTTGGCAAAGCTTCAGCAAAGGCCTGAGCGGCTACTTGGGCACATTCGGCCGTGGGATAATAGCAGGAGGATTTTAGCGCTTCAAAAATAGGCATAGCTTCCAAAATTATGAAGATGTACTAACTCCAGATCCAAGATAGAGCATCCATAGGCTATTGATGTTAAATAAGCTATGAACGCCTATGGGTGTCCAGATAGAATTGGTCTTTTCATACGAGGCATTCAACCACCAGCCCAAAAACCATAAGGGAGCAAAAGCTTGTAAGTTTCCATGCAAGAAGGCAAAGCAAAAACTGCTAAGAAGGCTACTCCACGGCTGGGACAGTTTAGCCTTTAAAAAACGATATAGTCCTGCACGGAAAATCAGTTCTTCAAGTATGGGTGCCAGAATAATTGTGTTACAGCCTAGCAAAAGCATCTGCCAGAGGTGATGGCTATCTAGAAAAGCATCGATAATCGGCTGAGACCGGAGCTCTTTCAGTAAATGCTGCTCTACCAAAAAAGATAAAAAGCCTTGCCAGAAAAAATTAAGAAGCAATAGAAAAGGACAGAGACCTAGAAAAAAAAACAAGACTTGCTCTAAGAAGACTCTAATCTGAATCCGTGAAAAAATTGGCCTTGGGTTCCAAAAAGTGTTTTGGTACTGAAAAGATACCCACAACCATAGGCCTACGCAGACGGCCAAAGCAGTACTTGTCCATACAGGGCTATTTTTATCCCATGCAGAGGGTAGGCATAGGTACTGAGATACAGTTTCTAGAAGGCTAGGGAGGTATACGCTAGACAAAAATGTTACCATAAGACCCCATAAAAAGAGAAGACAGTCTAGGTAAGATCCTTTGGAAGGAGCTAGCCCTGCAGGCCGAGTAAAGATAGACTCTCTCTTTAGCAGGCATAGTAAACCCCCTACGACTAGCCCTAAAGTGTACAAAGAAGAGAAAAGCATAGGGAACGGAGATGCCTGTTGCATAAGAAAAAGTAATGACGGATGCTCTAAAGACAAAAAGACTGCATCCTTTTTGCAAATACTAAAAAGGAGTGTTGCAAGATAGTAAAAGTCTTGTTTAGGTTGATTTTTATGAAGGTACTCATTCTTGGTGTCAATGGCTTTATCGGTAGTAGCCTCACCCTAAAAATACTTTCCAGGACAGACTGGAGCGTCTATGGCCTAGATATTGATTCATCCAAGTTGGTGCACTGCCTGGGGCACGAGCGCTTTCATTTTCTAGAAGGAGACATTACGATCAATAAGGAGTGGATCCACTATCACATTAAAAAGTGTGATGCCGTTGTGCCCTTAGTGGCTATAGCCACACCTGGCCTTTATGTGAAAGATCCCTTAAGGGTTTTCGAGCTAGACTTTGAGGCAAACCTAGAGATTATTCGCCTCTGCGCCAAATATAAGAAACGTTTGGTTTTCCCTTCCACATCTGAGATTTATGGCATGGCTACAGATAGCGTCTTGGATGAATATGAGTCAAACTTTGTCTTGGGCCCTATACCCAAGCAGCGCTGGATCTATTCTGCTTCTAAGCAGCTTCTAGATAGAATCATCTACGCCTATGGCGAAAGAGATGGCCTAGACTATAGCCTCTTCCGGCCCTTTAATTTTATCGGCCCAAAATTAGATGACGTCAGCGAGCCTAAGGAAGGGAGCTCTCGTGTGGTAACGCAGTTTATTCATAATATCATCCATCACAAGCCTATTAAGCTTGTGGATGGGGGCAAGCAGCGCCGCTCTTTCACCTTTATTGATGATGGAGTAGAGTGCATATTGCGTATTATACAAAATAAGGACAAACAGGCTTCGCAGCGTATCTTTAACGTAGGCAACCCTTCACAAAACTATTCCATCGAAGACCTAGCCCGTACGCTGCTAGAGCTAGCGCAGGCCTATCCTGGTTATGAGAATATTGACCAGAAAGTAGATATTATGGATGTAAGCTCAGCAGACTATTACGGTAAGGCTTATCAAGATATCCATAATCGTGTCCCCTCTATTCAAGAAGCCCAAGAACGCCTAGGTTGGACGCCCATGGTAGACTTTCGTACGGCTCTAAAGCTGACCTTAGACTACCACCTTATGAATAAGGATTATGAACTCAACGCCTTCCAGATGCAGTAGTGCCCAAGGATGAAGTGCATCCTTGCTTCTTTTGTGTAAAAGAGCTATGCTAGGCTGGATCGTTTTATTCTAAAGCCTTGTTTTTTACTGTTATGCCCCCTGTATTTATTTTTAAAGTAGACGTAGATACGGATAGAGGAACTCAAATGGGAGTGCCTCAGCTGCTCCAGCTCTTTAAAAAGCATCGGGTTCCAGCTAGCTTCTTTTTTAGCCTAGGGCCTGACAATACGGGGAAGCAGATCCGCCGCTTGTTCCAACCTGGTTTTTTTAAGAAAGTAAGCCGGACAAACGTCCTGAAGCTCTATGGCCTAAAGACACTTTTGTATGGAACGCTATTACAGGCTCCTCAAGTAGCCAAGCGCCATACCCCCCTGCTTCAAAAAGTGAAAGCTGAAGGCTTTGAAGTGGGCTTGCACTGTTATGATCACTTTGAGTGGCAGGATTATCTGCATGATATGACAGAGCAAGAAGTGGTAGAGGAGTATCAAAAGGGAATCGACTTGTTTAAAAGTATTTTTGGAGCTTTACCTGCAGGTACCGCCGCTCCTGGCTGGCAAACCAACGCTTATAGCCTCCAAGTCTATGATGATTTAGACCTTTTATATAGTAGTGATACCCGGGGAGTGATGCCTTTTTTCCCATGCATAGAAGACCAGAGCTTTCGTACCCTGCAGCTCCCTACAACTCTCCCCACGCTCGATGAACTCTTGGGCCAGCCGGAATATCCAGAGCCTTCCCTCAATGATCATTACTTAACGCTTGTGCAAGAAGAGTACCCCAATATCCATACGATTCATGCCGAGATTGAGGGGATGGGAAAGCTGCACCTGCTGGAGGAGCTCATTTTAAAACTGAAGGCAAAAGGTGTAGAGTTTCTAACAATGGAGGCCTATGCTAGGCGTTGCTTGCAGCACTCAGAAGACATTCCCTTCTGCCAGCTTGTGCAAAAGCCTTTTGAGGGCAGAGCAGGGCTTCTAGCTTGCCAGGGCTCTATGTGCTAATAGACCACTTGGGAACGCAGGTCTTTTGCTCCCTGGGTTCGGGCTTCAGGCTTCGCTCTGTTGAGCTTCGCCTGATACGTCGCTCTGTGAGCTACCTGTCTCCCGTAGGCTTGGCGTAGTGGAGATGCCCGACACGTCAGGAGACAAGTATAGTCAATTCAGTTGACATAGCGTATTTAAGAAAGGCAACTATTGAATCAAATAAGTGGTTGAATGTGTCTATGCTTAGCTTAATCCATCGTTTCATATTGGATTAGATTTTTTCTATTATATTTAAGTCTGGGGAATAAGGAGGGAGAAAAATGAGCTTACAATCAACCGATTCAATCAGTTCATTAGTTTTGAATGCTCGATGAAATGTAGCATTATCCATTACCACAACTTGCCCTGATTTTAATTCCTTAAATAAAAACTTCTCAATCCAAGTTTCAAACAAATTTGTATTACAAGAACCATTAAAAACCATCGGCGCTATGGATTTATGATCAAAATATCCAGCTATAATATTTGCGCGCTCGTAATATTTACCGCTATTTTTGCTAATAAATTTCTCGCTTTTTTTATCTCAATCTCTATCTGCGCAAATACTCATCTCCATCCCGCTTTCATCAATGTATACAAGGCTGTGAGGTGGTATGTCTTTAATCACTTCTTGGTAGGCATCTCGCTGCTCT
>JACCDN010648308.1_pt1 | contig 27188 bp, 22 predicted proteins | sample 7441691 | NCBI WGS metagenome assembly JACCDN01 (sample SAMN15323439, study PRJNA562643) | freshwater metagenome | isolation source: river surface water | place: USA:Blue River Watershed | collected 2017-08-16 | reverse complement strand
CCAGACCGATCTTGTTACGGAATTTGAAGCAGTCCGCAATAGTTTTAGGGACATTCGTGATTTGCACAGAGACGCCCTCGATCAGTTTTACCTCGGCGCCTTCTGTCAGCGTCTCGCCTCCAAAACGAACGACCCGAATAGGTGGGTAATCTATTTTTGGGGCGCGATCCTTGCTGCCTACGGCCAGCCACACTTCATGAGGGGCCTGGGTTGTGAGGCCATGAAGAGACAGCGCCGAGATTAGGCAGATAACTGCCCGAGGATACTTCATCCCTACCTCGGCAAGTCCAGATACTTCCGACTCTTTGCGAAGAGGGGAGGCATACAGCCCTCGGCCGATCTTACGTAGTTCCCCACGTTTGGCCAGCTGAGCTAGATACATGCGCGAGTAACCATCTGACACGGCGTCTTTGGGGCGCAGCAGGGTTTTTTGCGTCAGTAGCTGGGTTGGGTGTTCCTGTTTTTTCATGCGACTATTATTTCATATTGACTGTATTTGTAAACAAGTACATACAATATGATTATTTTCTGGCTCGATAATTAAACAAAGAACTGTCTGTATTGAGTCCTAATATCAACTGCCAAGACTGGGTGTTAAAAATGGCGCGATCACAACAAATGTTGCACTGCATTGGCAGGGGGGGGTGCTATAATTACCCCAAAAAATTTTATATAGCCTACGAAACCGGTAGGGTATGCTGCAATAACCGCTTGCCCAAAAAATCAATGCCTTGCCGTTCTTTGGAAACCAACGGGTAATCCAAGGGCGGTAGCGTTGCAAAATGCCGCCCAAATCCTATACGCCACCCTTCAGCATCACGCCAGACGTCATCAATGCCGTGGCGGATATTAGCGAGGCTGTTGGCCGCATTGCTGCATTTGATACACGGGCAAGTAGCTTAAAACTCCGGCGAGCCAATCGCATCAGAACCATTCATGGTTCCTTGGCCATCGAAGGCAACACACTGAGCGAGGCGCAGATCACCGCCATCCTTGATGGCAAGCGCGTGATTGCCCCGCCACGCGAAGTTCAGGAAGTTAAAAGCGCCCTAGCCGCCTACGAGCACTTTGCAGACTGGGCACCGCAGAACGAAGCTCATTTGCTCGAGGCGCATCGCCTGATGCTGGCAGGTCTGATCGACGAGGCGGGCGCGTATCGCAGCGGTGGGGTTGGCGTCATGGCTGATGGCCAGGTCATTCACATGGCACCCCCTGCCAACCGCGTGCCACAATTGATGGAAGATCTGCTGGGCTGGATTGCCAGCACTGAACACCACCCGCTTATCGCCAGTTCTGTATTTCATTACGAGTTTGAATTCATTCACCCTTTTGGCGATGGTAACGGCCGCATGGGTCGGCTCTGGCAAAGCCTGATGCTGGCACAGTGGCACCCACTATTTGCCAACCTGCCTGTCGAAAGCCTCATCTTCGAACGGCAGCAAGCCTACTACCAGGCACTGCAAGACAGCACCCGTGCCACCGACAGTGCAGCCTTCGTCCGTTTCATGCTCACCGCCATTCGAGATGCCCTCGAACAGCACACCCCCCAAGTCACCCCTCAAGTGACCCCCCAAGTCGCAGATCTGCTTAAGGCCATGCAAGGGCAGGGTGCAGCGGTCTTTGATCGGGAGGTGCTGCAGACTCTATTGGGCTTGAGTGACCGCAAATCGTTTCGCGAGCGTTACCTCAAGCCCGCGCTAGCGCTTGAACTGATTGAAATGACGCGGCCGGATAAACCGAACAGTCGGTTGCAACAATACCGACTCACCGAGAAAGCCCGGCTACGCCCATGGAAACAATAAAGCTGTCTCCTAGTGTCTTAGATTGGGCTGCTGCGCAAGCAGGAAGATCGCTTGTCGATCTCGCGCAGTCGTTATCCAAACGCGGCGCGCAAAAAATACTTGAAGGCGCACTCACTTATACGCAGGCTGTTCGATTCGCCAAGCGTGTGGGCGTGTCGCTGGGGGATCTGTTTCTTGACGAACCGCCGCCACCAAGAACTTTGCCTTTGGTTGATTTTCGGACGCCCTGGCGCGCCGCCCCACTAAGCCGTGATTTCTTTGCCACCTACGACGATGTTGCTTTCAAGCAGGCGTGGTATCAGGAATACAAACACGCCCAGGGATACGAGCCCTTGAGTTTTGTTGGTCAATACAAAAATCAAAAGCCAACCATAAAAGAAATGGCTGAGGAGATTCGAGAGACGCTCAATTTCTCGGAAGCAGATTTGCATGCATTAAGAAATGCCGATGAGTTATTTACTTGCCTTGCCAAAAAATGTGAGGATCTGGGCGTTCTAGTGTTTAAAAATGGCGTTGTTGGCAACAATAACAAACGGCCGCTATCTGTTTCTGAATTCCGCGGCTTTGCTCTGGCGGATGAATTTGCGCCAGTAATATTTATCAATGGTGCAGACGCCTCGGCCGCGTGGGTTTTTACGCTCGCTCATGAATTGGTTCACTTGTGGCTGGGCGATTCTGGCGTGTCGGATGCCGACCCAGAGCCCAACAATGATATTGAACGGTATTGCAATGCGGTTGCGGCAGAACTACTGGTGCCACAACAGAAATTTGAAGCGCGTTGGTTTGAGTTTGAGCATCTAGACCCGCAAGAGCGAATCAACGCCGTTCGCAAAGCTTTCAAAGTCAGTGGGTTAGTTATTGCAAGAACAGCCTTTGAGCTCGGCTACATCGACGCTCAGTTGCTGCACTTGGTATACGACGCGGCTCGAATAAAAAAAGGGTCTGGCACAGGCGGTGGTGATTTTTACCGAACCTTAACGACGCGTAATAGCAAACGCTTCTCTACGGAAATTTCTGAATTAGCAGTTTCTGGTGGCATCACGTTGGGCTACGCAGGCCGGCTGCTGAACACCAATCCCAACAATATCGTCAAACTCTATGCCAAGCAGCATGCGCTACCTGTTTGATTCTGATGTGCTGATCGCATCGGCCCGGCTGCATTACGCGCCAGCTTACTGTCAATTATTCTGGGATTGGCTTTCAGCAGGGCACAAAGCCGGGTTGTTCTTCAGTATCGACAAAGTCAAGGGCGAGCTACTGGTTGGGCAGCAAGATCCGCTAAACCAATGGGTCGCGCAGCCAGAGCACAAGAAGTTTTTTCAGCCTAGCCTAACCTCGCTGCCGAAATGGAAAGACTTGTCCGTTAGAGCCAATGACGTAGCTGCAGGATTTACGCCTGCCGCGAAAACTAAATTTCTTGATCAGAGCAAAGCGGACGCATGGCTCATAGCGTACGCAGCACACGAAGGTGGCTTTACAATCGTCACCAATGAAAAATCTGAGCCGAATAGCAAGAAAGACATCAAGCTGCCCGATGCAGCCTTTTGGCTGGGCGTTAAAACCGTAAAACTTTTTGATCTATTCCAGCAATACGCGGGGCACAACTTTGCGCCTACGGGAATGAAATGACGCGGCCGGATCAACCCGTGACAAATTGTCACCGTTTGAAAACGACACCGGCAATCAATGGCCGATGTTACCGACAAGGGGCAACGGTGCTCCCTGATTCAGCCGGCCCGACCAGCGAAATAGGGCGAAACCATGTCGAGGATCATTTTGCCGGCGCCGGCAAAATGATCGTTACAGCCCCGCAAAGCCAGATTAAAAAAGAGGGCAGTCAGTTGGCTACAAACTGTAGTCAACTGAAAATGACCGCGACAGAGGGTAAAAAATACCTCGCAGACGACATCACCAAAGCTTGCAGCACCCGGGATTTGCAAAGCATGCTCGGTTACGGCCAATGGCGTCGGTTTGAAGATGCCATCAAACGAGCGATGACCTCCTGTGAAACCGCGGGCAACCAAGCGGATTATCAGTTTGCCGATGCCGGCAAAGCGATCCACGCAGCCCCGCAAAACCCCTCTCCCCTCCTGGTGCAAAGCACCGGGGTAGGCCGTCTCAGGACACGGCATTAGCGTGCCCGTTGGCGATTTTAAGCGCCTAAAAAACCTCTAAATTAATTACACCTTATCTAATAAATATGTGCGGTATTGTCGCTGCGGTAGGGCATAAAAACATCGTCGGTGTATTACTCGAAGGCCTGCGCAAGCTGGAATACCGGGGCTATGATTCGGCCGGGGTTGCCGTGCTCAATGGCGATGGCCTGGTTCGTGTCCGCTCGGCCGGTCGCGTTGCCGATCTGACGACTGAAACCGAGAAACAGCGCCTTACTGGCGAAACCGGTATTGCTCATACCCGCTGGGCCACCCATGGCGCCCCCTGCGAACGCAACGCCCACCCGCATATCTCCAATGGCCTAGCCGTCGTGCACAACGGCATCATCGAGAACCATGAAGAGCTGCGGTCTGAGCTCAAAGCCGCTGGTTACGAATTCACCTCCGATACCGACACCGAAGTCATTGCCCACCTCGTGCACCAGAATCTTTCAGGTTCCAAAGATCTGGTCTCAGCCGTGCGTGCCGCCTGCACCCGACTCACCGGTGCTTACGCCATTGGCGTTATCCAGCAAGATACCCCGCACACCGCCATCGTCGCACGGGAAGGCTCTCCCCTCGTGCTGGGTCTGGCCGATGACGCCAATTACGCCGCCTCCGATACTGCCGCGCTGCTGCAAGTCACCCGCCGCATGGTCTATCTGGAGAACGGTGACATCGCCGTTCTTACCCCGGAATCCGTCTCGATTAGCCGTCAGGACGGTACGCCGGTCACCCGGGAAGAAACCGAATCCCAACTCTCGGCCGATGCCGTTGAGCTAGGTGCCTATGCGCACTACATGCAGAAAGAGATCTTCGAGCAGCCCGGCGCCATCATCAACACCCTCGACATGCTGGGTAGCACTCAGACCGTTCAGGCGGGCTGGTTTGGTGCCCAGGCCGAAGCCATCTTCCAAAAAATTGACCGCATCCTCATTCTCGCCTGTGGCACCAGCTACCATGCCGGGCTTACCGCCCGCTACTGGCTGGAAAGCATTGCCAAGCTCCCGGTCAGCGTCGAAGTCGCCAGTGAATACCGCTACCGCGACAGCGTGCCCGATCCCAAAACTCTCGTCATCGCCATCTCCCAATCGGGTGAGACCGCAGACACCCTGGCGGCGCTCAAGCACGCCCAGGATCTGGGCATGCCCCATGCGCTGGCCATCTGTAACGTACCGGAATCAGCCATCATTCGTGCTTGCCCGTTGCGCTTCCTCACCCACGCCGGACCTGAAATTGGTGTGGCCTCCACCAAAGCTTTCACCACGCAGCTGGCGGCACTTTATGTGCTGACCCTGGTGCTGGCCAAAGTGAAAGGCAGCATCAGTCCGGAGCAACTCGCCAATCTGGTCTCTGACCTGCGCCACCTGCCGACTGCCATTACGTCGGTCCTTGAGCTGGAACCGCAGATCAAAGACTGGTCAAAACAATTTGCCGACAAACAACATGCGCTGTTCCTCGGCCGTGGGGTGCATTACCCCATCGCCCTCGAAGGGGCGTTGAAACTCAAAGAGATCACCTACATCCACGCCGAAGCCTATGCCGCGGGCGAGCTCAAGCATGGCCCCCTGGCGCTGGTGGATAAGGATATGCCCGTTATCTCCGTCGCCCCGAACAACCAGCTGCTGGAAAAGCTCAAGAGCAACCTGCAGGAAGTGAAAGCCCGAGGCGGGGAACTGTTTGTCTTGGCCGATGCCAACACCGGCTTCCAGTCAGAAGAAGGCGTTCATGTCATTACCGTACCGGATCATGCCGGTAGCCTGTCGCCCATCGTCCACACCGTGCCGCTACAACTGTTGTCGTATCACACGGCACTGGCTAAGGGCACGGATGTGGATAAGCCGAGAAACCTCGCAAAATCAGTCACAGTGGAATAAATGCTATGAAACTTGAAAATATTAAATTGGCAGTAGTCGGCCTAGGCTATGTAGGATTGCCGCTTGCTGTTGAGTTTGGAAAAAAACGCTCAGTCTTAGGTTTTGACATTAATCAGAAGCGCGTTGATGAACTCAAGAGCGGCCAAGATCACACTCTTGAAGTGGAGCCAGCAGAATTAATGCAGGCTAGCATGCTAAAATTTTCAACGGCAATAAGTGATTTGGCTGAATGCAATGTGTGCATTGTGACGGTGCCTACGCCTATCGATGAATACAAACAGCCGGATTTGACTCCGCTTATTAAAGCCAGTGAAACTATCGGCAAAGCTCTTAAGAAAGGCGATATCGTGATTTACGAATCAACGGTATATCCTGGGGCAACAGAGGAAGACTGCGTGCCAGTGCTTGAGAAGATTTCTGGCCTGAAATACAACATAGATTTCTTTGCTGGTTACAGTCCAGAGCGAATTAATCCGGGCGATAAAGAGCACCGAGTCACAACGATTAAAAAAGTTACTTCAGGCTCGACACCTGAAGTTGCAGATCTCGTTGATGCTTTGTACAACGAAATTATTACCGTGGGTACGCACAAAGCTTCTAGCATTCGCGTAGCCGAAGCGGCGAAAGTTATTGAAAACACTCAGCGCGACGTGAATATCGCGTTGATTAATGAACTGGCCCTTATCTTTAATAAGATGGGTATTGATACAGAGGCAGTATTGCAGGCTGCTGGTACTAAGTGGAATTTTTTACCGTTTAGACCGGGTTTGGTTGGTGGCCACTGTATCGGGGTAGACCCTTACTATTTGACGCATAAGGCAGAATCGATTGGCTATCATCCGGAAATTATTTTGGCCGGTAGAAGACTAAATGACGCCATGGGCGAGTATGTGGTCTCGCAGCTGGTAAAAGCAATGACCAAACGTCGGATCCAGGTTGATCAATCTCGTGTTTTGGTGCTTGGCTTTACTTTTAAAGAAAATTGTCCTGATCTGCGTAATACCAAGGTCGTGGATATTGTCAGAGAGCTCGAGCAATACAACGTTCAAGTAGATGTTTATGACCCATGGATTGATCCAAAGGAGGCTGATCATGAATACGATATCAAACCCATCGCATTGCCAGATGCTGGCAACTATGATGCCGTGATTATTGCAGTTGCTCATACCCAATTCAAAGAGCTGGGTGTTGCAGGCATCAGGGCATTTGGTAAACCGAACCATGTGCTCTACGACCTTAAATATGTCTTGAATGCCGACCAATCTGACATTCGTCTCTAATACATGATGAAAAATCAATATGAAACGACGCTTCAAAAATTAAATGCTGTGCCAAAGAAATGGTTGGTCACTGGCGTTGCAGGGTTTATTGGATCCAATCTATTGGAAACTTTGCTTTTGAATGGACAGGAAGTCGTTGGTCTAGATAACTTTGCCACTGGGCATCAGCGCAATTTAGACGAAGTACAGAGCCTAGCTGGAAGCCAGTGGTTAAATTTTAGATTTATCGAGGGCGACATCCGGGACCTAGCAACATGTCGTGAGGCTTGCGAGGGTGTGGACTATGTCCTTCATCAGGCTGCCCTTGGCTCAGTGCCGCGCTCCATCAACGACCCCATCACAACAAACAGCACGAATATTGATGGTTTTTTAAACATGCTCGTTGCTGCACGAGATGCAAAAGTTAAAAGTTTCACCTATGCAGCGTCAAGTTCAACCTACGGCGATCACCCAGGCTTGCCTAAAGTCGAGGATGTAATAGGAAAACCATTGTCACCTTATGCGGTGACCAAATATGTCAACGAACTTTATGCGGATGTGTTTGCTAAAACTTATGGTTTTAAAACGATTGGATTACGGTACTTTAATATTTTTGGAAAAAGGCAGGATCCAAATGGGGCGTATGCTGCAGTAATTCCTAAATGGACTGCTGCGATGATTGCGCAGGAAGTAGTTGGCATTAATGGAGATGGTCAGACGAGCAGAGATTTTTGTTATGTGAAGAATGCCATTCAAGCGAACATTTTGGCGGCAACAGCATTGGATACATCCAAAAATAATGTATTTAATGTGGCGGTTGGTGATCGAACTGATTTAAATGATTTGTTTGGTTATTTAAAGGCGGCCCTTTTTGATAGTGCTGTTGTGTATGAATTAGATCCAGTGTACAGAGATTTCAGGTCTGGGGATGTACGTCATTCCCAGGCGGATATTACTAAAGCAAGAGAATTGCTCGGTTTTGAACCGAAATACAGGTTGAAAGATGGCATTGTCGAAGCTATGCCGTGGTATCTTAAGTTTCTAGCTTAATGACGAGATCAAAATTAATTACCGTTGTTTTATCTGGCGGAGCTGGTACTCGCTTGTGGCCAGTATCTCGTGAGGCTCACCCGAAGCCTTTCATGAAGCTGTCAGATGGTGAGTCATTGATTGAAAAGACCTATGCCCGCGCCAAGGCTCTGGATTCGGAAGTGTTGACCGTCACCAACCGTGACTACTACTTCATGAGCCGGAATGAGAAAGAACGGGTTGGTGTTGCTGGTAGTTTCCTATTGGAGCCGTTTGGTCGTAACACTGCGCCCGCTATTGCCTTGGCGGCTAAATACGTAGAGTCTACTCAAGGTTCTGATACCGTTATGCTGGTATTGGCGGCTGATCACCTTATCGCCAACCACGCTGGGTTTGCCACTGCCGTAGCTGAAGCGACGAAATTGGCAGGAGACGGCTATCTGGTGACTTTCGGTATCGCGCCGACTGCTCCGGAAACAGGTTTTGGTTATATCGAACAGGGTGAATCTTTAGGGTCGGGTCATAAGGTTGCCCGCTTTGTTGAGAAACCGGATCTGGACAGTGCCAAAGGCTACGTTGCTTCGGGTAAGTATCTCTGGAACTCGGGCATGTTCTGCTTCAAGGCTAGCGTATTCCTTGAAGAGTCGAATAAAACTGCTCCGGAAGTCGTCAAGGCTGTCGATACCTGCTGGCAGGCCATGCAGCTTCTGAATAATCCTCAGATTGTTGAGATACCGGCAGAACTCTTCAAGACCGCCCCGGATATCTCCATTGACTACGCCGTCATGGAGAAATCTGACAAAGTGGCCGTGGTAACCGGTAACTTTGGCTGGAATGACATTGGCTCCTGGAATGCTATCCGGGATCTGGTTCAACCGGATGCCGCTGGGAACCGTGCACAGGGTGAGGCTATCTTCGTAGATACCCAGAATACTTTTGTACAAAGTGAAGACCGCCTGATTGCCACCGTGGGTATTAGTGACCTCATGATCATTGATACCCCAGATGCGCTGCTGGTGGCGCATCCGGATAAAGCACAGGATGTTAAAAAGGTCGTAGCTCAACTCAAGGCCAACAACCACGAAGCCTTTAATCTACACCGGATGGTTGCCCGTCCCTGGGGAACGTACACCGTGCTGGAAGAGGGTAATGGCTTCAAGATCAAGCGGATTGAAGTGAAACCCGGGGCCAGTCTGAGCTTACAGATGCACCGCCACCGCAGTGAACACTGGGTTGTGGTGAACGGTACGGCGAAGATCACCAACGGGGATAGCGAGAACCTGATTCAGGAGAATGAATCAACCTACATTCCGGCAGGGCAAAAGCACCGGTTGGAAAACCCCGGCATCATCCCGTGCGTAATGATTGAAGTACAGTGCGGTTCATGTCTGGGTGAAGACGATATCGTCCGGCTCGAGGATACATATGGAAGGCGATGAAATGCTACAGAAAGTTGCATTAATAACAGGGATTACCGGCCAAGATGGGTCTTATTTGGCAGAGTTTTTGTTGGCTAAGGGCTATGAAGTTCATGGAATCAAGCGCCGTGCCTCATCATTTAATACAGAGCGCATTGACCATATCTACGAAGACCCGCACCGCCCGAATCCTAAGCTGAAGCTGCACTACGGTGACTTAACCGACACCTCCAACTTGATTCGCATCCTGCAAGAAGTTAAGCCTGACGAAGTTTATAACCTCGGTGCCCAATCCCACGTCGCCGTGAGTTTTGAATCTCCCGAATATACCGCTGATGTTGATGCCATTGGTACTTTGCGCCTTCTAGAAGGTATCCGTTTCCTGGGGCTTGAGAAGAAAACTCGGTTCTATCAAGCCTCGACCTCTGAGCTCTACGGGTTAGTCCAAGAAATCCCGCAGAAAGAGACGACGCCGTTTTATCCCCGATCACCTTATGCGGTCGCCAAGATGTATGCCTACTGGATTACGGTGAACTACCGGGAAGCCTATGGAATTTATGCCTGTAACGGCATCCTCTTTAACCATGAATCACCGCGTCGCGGCGAAACCTTCGTAACGCGTAAGATTACCCGAGGTATGGCCAATATTGCCCAGGGGCTCGATCAGTGCCTCTACATGGGGAACCTAGATTCTCTAAGAGACTGGGGTCACGCCAAAGACTATGTCGAAATGCAGTGGTTGATGCTGCAGCAAGAGAAACCGGAAGACTTCGTGATTGCCACGGGCGTTCAGTACAGCGTGCGCACCTTTATTGATAAGACTGCCCAAGAACTCGGCATCACGCTCGCCTGGGAAGGCGAGGGTATCAGCGAGCAGGGCAGAGTTGCTAAGATCGAGGGTGATAAGGCGCAGGCCGTCAAAGTCGGTGATGTCATTGTGAAGATCGACCCGCGCTACTTCCGCCCGGCCGAAGTTGAAACCCTCCTCGGAGATCCGACCAAGGCCAAAGAGAAGCTCGGTTGGGTGCCGAAGATCACGCTGGATGACATGGTCGAAGAAATGGTCGCCTATGACCTCGAAAAGGCCAAACAGCATGCGCTCCTTAAGCGCGAGGGATTCAAAGTCTCCGTGGGGCGCGAATGACCAACTCTATTAGTAAAGAGGCAAAGATCTTCATTGCCGGCCATAAAGGCATGGTCGGGTCGGCCATCGTCCGAAATCTCCAGGCCAAAGGTTACACGAACATCCTGACCCAGAATCGTCAGGAACTGGATCTGTTGGATCAGAAGGCTGTCCAAGCCTACCTGAAAAAGGACCAGCCGGAATACATCTTTATCGCTGCCGCTAAGGTGGGTGGTATCCAGGCGAATAATGTCTATCGGGCAGACTTCCTTTATCAGAACCTCATGATCGAGGCGAACCTCATTCATGGGGCACATGAAGCCAATATTCAGAGGCTTTGTTTCTTGGGGTCAAGCTGTATCTACCCCCGTGACTGCCCACAGCCCATAAAAGAGGAATACCTCCTGACGGGACCATTAGAGCAGACTAATGAGCCTTACGCCATTGCCAAGATTGCTGGCATCAAGCTCTGCGAGAGCTATAACCGGCAATACAACCGTCAGTACATCAGTGTTATGCCGACGAACCTCTATGGTCCGAATGACAACTATGACTTGAACAGCAGTCATGTGCTACCAGCCCTCATCAGAAAGGCACATGAGGCAAAGGAAAAGAAGGAACCGACCCTGACTGTATGGGGTACTGGCACCCCAAGACGAGAGTTCCTTTATGTGGATGATCTAGCCGAAGCCTGTGTCTTCTTGATGGAGACGGGTTATGATGGGCCGCTTCTAAATGTCGGTACCGGTGAAGACGTCACCATCCGAGAACTTGCTGAGATAGTCAAAGAGATCGTGGAATTTAAGGGTGAACTCGTATTTGATATATCCAAACCTGATGGCACGCCGCGGAAGCTACTGGATGTGTCAGAACTCAAAGTGCTAGGGTGGGAGTCGAAAATAGATCTTAAAACTGGGATCCGCAGCGCTTTTAATGATTGGCAAAAAGGATAAGCATGTCAGATTTGTGTCTGATGTGACGTTGTTTCATTGCTTAGTGTTCGTAATTACAATAACAAACTTGTTAATTGCATTTAGATCTTAAACATCGGTTGAAACGTGGCGTCGCTTGGAACGTCATTGGTGCCTTGTTTTCTCAAGGAGCATTGTTCCTAAATAACGTTCTGCTTGCGAATATTCTTGGTAAAACAGGTTTGGGCGAGTTCGGCATGATTCAGAGCTCAATCCTGACTATTTCCGGAGTAGCGCAGCTAGCTATTGGTTTTACTGCAACTAAGTACGTGGCCGAATTTCGTTTGACGCAGAAAGAGAAAACCGGACGCATTTTGGGCATCTGCCTAGTGGTATCGAGTGGTATGGGTTTGCTGGCTACTCTTGGAATGCTCTTGAGTGCGCCATGGTTGGCTGATGTCATCCTTAACGCTCCGTACCTCAGTACAGGGTTGTTGATTGGTACTGGATCCGTCCTGTTTTCAGTACTCACGGGATTCCAGGTCGGAGCATTAGCTGGACTGGAACGCTATGGAGCAACTGCCCGAATTGGGGTACTTCACGGTATCTTCCAACTAACAGTTTGTAGTGGTGCCGCTTGGCTTTGGGGAATTAACGGCGCCATGATGGGATTTGTTTTAGGTGCATTGGTACGATGGATTATGTTTCACAAAGCCCTTGCGTACGAGTGTGCTGAGCAGGGCATCGCGATTAGTTATAAAAAAATGTGGAACGAGCGCGACATGATCACTAAGTTTGCTCTTCCGGCAGCCCTCAGTGGTTTTTTTTCCATGCCTGCCTTATGGTTAGTGAACGCTTTTTTGGCAAGACTGCCGAATGGATATGCTCAATTTGGAGCATATAGTGCGGCTAATAGTCTGAAAACTATAATCCTTCTCTTGCCACTGTTGATCAACAACGTTGGTATGTCGCTGATGAATAACCAAAAAGGGGTTGGAAACAAGTTGGGTTACCGTGAGATTTTTTGGATAAATTTAAAAACGACGGCTGTTATTACTCTAGCCGGATTTATGTTTGTTGCCTTATTCGGGGCCGAGATTCTGCAGATATTTGGAAAAGATTTTGTCGATGCTGAGTCACTGCTTCTTGTTTTAGCTTTGTCTGCTATCCCCGAAGCTCTATCATTGGCTGCCTATCAGGTCGTGCACTCGCGAGGAAAAATGTGGCTATCATTAGCCGCTATAGTACTTCCAAGAGACAGCGCGTACGTTATTGCAGCTTATTGTTTAATTCCTCGTTACGGCGCCTTGGGTATGGCCTCTGCGTATGCTGTATCTCAGACAATATGTCTCATATTTGTTTCATTGATTGTTTATTGGATTTGGTTTGACTGGGATACTTTTGAATCTAAGCAAGGTGTATAAAATTATCAATAAATTCCAAATGATTATGCGCTGATGCGAGATCTATTAAATTTAGAAAAATGTTCGATGGCAATTTATTTCCAATCGCAACTAGTGACTACACTGCTCATCTGATTAATTTAACTGAGGTTGCTCATGAAAATTAACAATCATTTTGAATGCCCCCCTCAGCCGACAGTTATGCCAGTAGACCGCGAGGAATGGTTCACTAAGTTAAATTTGTCCAACTTCATAAACAGCTACTATCAGTATCGCGATCTGCTAAGGTTCAGCGGCTGTCGCAAAATCCTAATTGTAGGTCCTGGACAGGGTTTGGATAGACAGGTTCTTGGGTGGAGAGGTTACGAAGTCACGACACTCGACATTGATGATAGTTTCCGACCAGACCATGTTGGGAGTATCCACGATATGACTATGTACGCAAACGACCAGTTTGATGCTGTCATCGTCTCACACGTTTTGGAGCATCTTGCCGTTCCTTATCTTGATAAAGCGCTTTCCGAGATTGCTAGGGTCGGTCGGTATGCGCTTGTGTATTTACCCGTAGCCGGTCGCCACGGCCAGTGTAGGTTTAATCTTGGTATAAAAGATATTGGCTTTTCCATCATCTGGGATCTCTTTAACTATTTTAGTAGGCCGGATGGTGTCACGCCGGCATATTGTGCCAACCAGCATTTTTGGGAACTGGGTATGCGTGGTTACCGGTTAAACGACGTCAAGGCTAGACTGTCTTGTCATTTCGACGTCCTCGACTCATATCGAAACCACGATTGGCTGCCGAGCTATAACTTCGTACTTAGATCAAAGTCTCATAGGGCGAGCTAGGTTTCAATGAAAATTATCTACTCATATAATAAAATAGGCTATGAGGGAGATTGCTGGGCGCGAGAGATTTTGGCGGCCTCAGACAGTGAATTTTTTTTCATCCCCTTTAATCATGGTCAATACTTAGATCCACTCCTGTATAGCGACGCAGTGAAGCTGGATCGGCTCTACCAAGGGCGGCATCCCGGGTTGCTAAGGATGTATGCGGCATTCGAGAATCTTATACGAGAGAACGGGGCCGACGCGGTTATCGTCAGCAACTGCCCGCCATATCATCCGGATTACTTAAAAAAACTGCCGATTTACAAAGTTCTTTTCAGTGCAGATGACCCTGGCTCGACCTACTCAATCAATATCCCCTATCTTCACGCATTCGAACATGTGTTCTTCGTTGATCCGGCCTACAGTGCAGACATGGACATGCCGGAGAAAATGCGCTATTGCGGCATGGTGAATGCAGACTGGGTTCCTATTGCTGTCTTCGATTTCGAATGCGATCCGGTTCGGAGTGAAGAGGAGATATTTACTAATAGTCGAGACATCGACATTGTATATGTCGGTAAATTTTGGCGTCAGAAACTTGACGTGCTTTGTGCGGTGCGACGAGCCTTTGGCCAGAGCTTCCGAATGTACGGGCTTATGAAATTAAAACACAATATCTACCTCAACGTACGTCATGGCTATGCCGGCTGGGTCCGGCCAGTATCATTCGAGGAACGAGTTGCGCTCTATCAGCGAGCAAAGATTGGAATAAACCTGCATTGGAATGATTACGGACTTGGTAATCAGCGTTTGTACCATCTTCCCGCAAATGGCGTAATGCAGATTAGCGATTGTGCTTCCCATCTAAACCACGTGTTTGAGATTGGGAAGGAGGTTGTCGCCTATAGGGGAGCTGACGAACTGATTGATCGGATTAGGTATTACCTGGGTCATGAGGATGATCGCGAGGAGATAGCCCGTCGAGGGTATCAGCGAACGATGGATTGCTATCGCTTTGCAACAGTTACGCGTCGAGCCGGCCGGCTAATAGCTGAAGGAATGATACGGATTGGTTGGAATCCTAGGAAGTTACTTGGCTAGATTAGCTGAGGAAAGGACATTTAAAGTAAATGTGCGGGATTAGCGGTTTTTTCAATTTTTATGGCGATGATGCCGCGCAGAAGTTGCGGAGGTTGAATGATGCCCAGACGCATCGTGGCCCAGATGATGCAGATATGTGGTTTTCTCAACCTCATGGGATCGGATTGGCTCATCGCCGACTCGCCATCGTCGACCTCTCACCGCTTGGACGTCAGCCGATGGCTTCTGCCACTGGACGTTATGTCATCGTCTACAACGGTGAGGTTTATAACTTTCTGGAGCTGCGAGACGAGCTCGTCAAGTTTGGTCACCGGTTCAAAGGTGGCTCAGACACGGAGGTAATGCTTGCCGGCTTCGAAGAATGGGGGGTTGAATCAACTATAGAGCGGATGAATGGTATGTTTGCCGCCGCAGTATTCGATATGAAGACTGAATTTTTCTACCTGTTTCGCGACCGATTGGGTGTGAAGCCGCTCTACTATCGGTGGGTTTCAGGTTCGCTCTGGTTTTCTTCTGAGCTTACAGTACCATTTGCTGGTATGGCGGACCGTGAAGTTGATCGTGATGCGCTCGCTCTCTACTTCCGCCACTACTTCATACCTGCCCCCCGCTCTATTTATAAAGGTGTCAAGAAGCTAGAACCTGGCGTGATTGCTATTACGAACAAAGCGTGTGCAGAACAGGGGCGGTTCGATATTAAAACTGTCTACTGGAGTTCGCAGGAGCAGATTAACAGGCAACTATATACACTTGACCGCTCGATGAGGATGGAGGAAGCGCTCGAACTGCTGGATGCCGGACTCACTCGATCGGTCGGCCAGCGAATGATCTCCGATGTGCCACTCGGAGCGTTTTTATCTGGAGGAATCGACTCGTCCTTAATCACAGCATACATGCAAAAGATTAGCCCCCGACCGGTGAAGACATTCACAATTGGTTTTGCTGATCAACGCTTCAACGAAGCGGAGGCCGCACGGCAAATCGCGGAGTATCTGGGTACCGACCACACGGAGTTTTATCTGACAGATCAAGACGCCCAGAATGTCATTCCGGATTTGGCCGGTTTTTATGGAGAGCCATTTGCAGACTCGTCTCAGATACCAACCTATCTTGTCTCTAAGCTGACCCGTCAGAAGGTAACAGTAGCCCTTTCCGGAGACGGGGGGGATGAATTGTTTGCTGGTTATCGGACCTACCGGTCCCTAACAAAAGTTAATCGTTATCAATCAATTATCCCGAGAAGTACGGCTTTATTTTTCGGTCGAAGCTTATCCAACCCAAACTTGCAACGCAAAGTCACTGCAATTCTTGGGGAAGACGTATTCCGCCGCCTTGTCAAAGCGATACGATTATGTGCTGGCGAAAGGGAGAGAGAGTTTCGTAACTGGCCTTGTGATCACATCATTTCACCTGAAGTATTAGTGCTAGGAGCGTCACCTGCTGTCTCGTTCTTGCCATTGAAACGTTGCAAAGGAAACTATACTGAACAGGTCATGTGCGACAACATTTGCATGTATCTACCTGATGATATTCTTGTAAAGGTGGATCGAGCTAGCATGGCTAATTCGCTTGAAGTGCGAGCACCGTTCACAGATGATAAGGATCTGTTCGATTTGGCCTGGCAGATACCGTTTCAACTCAAGGATCAGGATGGTGAAGGAAAAGTCGTTCTGAGAGAGCTTTTAGCCCGCCATCTTCCGCGGGAGATGTTCGAACGACCCAAGCAGGGGTTTTCTGTGCCCTTGCGGCACTGGCTACATGGCCCGCTGCGCGAATGGGTGGGAGACATTCTGTCGCCGGATCGAATCAAGCGCGATGGGTTCTTAGATGCTCAATCTGTGCAGATGGTTCAAGAACGGTCGCAGGAAAGTGATGCCTTTTCGGCGCTCCTCTGGGCAATCTGTATGTTTCAGAACTGGAGGGATCTTTCTGCATGAACCTCCAAGTGCAAGTTGAGGAAACTCTGTGATCCCAGAAAAGCCTTCCGGAAACAGCTCTGTCTTGTACGGCACGGTATTCTTTGTTGCCTCTGTGCTCATGGTACAAAGCATGATGCTAATTTTCAATGAGGAGCTTGGATATCTAGAGACTAATTTAATTTTTCAGTTATTTTTACTTGTTGCGTTCGGTGCTTGGTCCTATTTTTCTTCGGGCACGTACCTCAATGCGCCACTCGTCTTCATTGTTTCCGTCTACCTTTGGCACTCCCCTTTTCTCACTGGCCACTATTTCCAATTAGCTGAGATTTTTGAGTGGACCGGTAGACATTTTACCTATGGGGAAGAATTTGTTCCCCGGGCAACCGGATTTGTGGGGCTCTGCATGGCAGCAGGGGTTTGGGGGTCGATGCTCGGTTATAGTAGGACATCTGGGGGCGCCGTAAGATGCATGAGGATTTCCGATTCGCCTACCGGCCTGACAAGACAAGGTAAACAAATACTTTGGCTGGCATTTGTTGGCTATGCTCTTTTGACCCTGCTCTATTTTGTGAAAGAAGGCTCTTCAGCTGTTTCAGGCGACTACCTATCGCTTTACACTGAACATTCTGATTCTCTTCTCTACCGTGTTTACCAAGCGACGAAGTTCTACTTCAGCCTTCTGATACTTGCCGTTTTCGCATTCGCCACCAGCAGACGGGAGCTCTGGCATGCGTTCGCTATAACGCTTGGTGTTATCTGTATCCAAGTGCTTCTCGGGTCAAGAAGTATCCCGTTCATCAATTTGATCGCTTTGGGGATTAGCATCAACTATTTCATCAGGAAGATATCTCCCCTTTTCCTTTTGGCGGGCTTGCTCCTCATGTCCGCTGTTAGCTTCATTATTCAGTATGCACGTGTGGAAGGAGTGCTCAATAGCCTCAATTTCGACTTAGCCAATAACGAAATTAGTTTCCTGCACATGTTCTGGGAAATGGGGGGGGTAATTCGTAATGTTATTAGAACGATGGCCTTTATGGGTCCTGATGGATTTGTCTATGGTCAGACTTTCATCAACAGTATCGTATATATCTTGCCCAAGTTCTTTTTAGACGGACTAGGATTTCAACCTGGTATTTTGCGCCCCAGTGAATGGCTCATTGAGTATTCATCTGATATCCCTGATGGTGGCGGGATAGGCTACTCCTTGGTGGCTGAGTCTTATTATAATTTTGGCATTGTTGGTGCGCTCATTTTTCTCTTGATCGGCTGGCTCGTGGCGGCCAAATACTTTCGGTTTGTTAGAACTGGTGATCGATTTTCTATGCTGCATGCAATGAATATCGTCATTATTCTTTCGCTCCATATGAGAAATGATACGGAGGCGTACCTGCGCTACATACTGTATGGATCGCTGTTCATTGAACTTTTGTGCCGTCTTAGCCGAAAGGGTGAGATGGCTACCTTTAGTAACTCAGAAAATCGAATTAACAAAAGCGAAGTATCTCCCTCCTCCGATTGCTGATTTGCTCCGCTTTTTTTTTGGTGTATTTTTGCATGAGAAGCGATTGGAAATATCAACCGTTGTATCTCCACTGGTGCTCATAGCGTTGCAAAAGTTTAAAAAGAAGGCTCAATCATTGAAGTATATTGAGGACCAGAAATGCGAACAGAATAAGCGTACGGTTGCTCTGTTTATTCCGACACTCGGTATGGGAGGTGCTGAACGCCAGGTTTTAGAGCTTGCCAAAGGGATAGATAAAAATCGATGGAACGTACTTATATTAACGAACTCCGTTCATCCTTCACACGAGGCAGAAGTGGCGTGTCGTTTAGGTATTAGGATCGTATTTCTAAACAAGAAGCATAAATTACTGTATCCATTCAAATTGCTTTCGATACTTATTCGTGAGAAGCCCTCCATTCTCGTCGCATATTTGATTAGCGCACAGGCATATGCGCTGTCTATCCGGTTTTTTGTTCCCAAGATTAAGTTTATCTTCAGCGTACGGGACGCCCTTGATTATTCGCTCTATCACGGTCGAATAGGGAGTTTTTTTGGGTTGTTGCTTGATAGAGGTGCTGCTTTAGTTGATTGCTATATCTTTAACTCGGTCGCAGGCAGAAATATAAAGGGGTATTTGCCGATCAGTAAAACCAAAGTGATACCAAATGGTATCGATACCCATCGGTATGCCCCTGATAACGCTAGCCGCACATATTTAATGCATGAACTAGCTATTACCCTAAATGGGCCATTTGTTGGAATCATCGGCAACGTGAGTGTTTACAAAGGATATGACACCCTGATACATTCAGCAAGGAAAGTATTAGATTTGATACCGGAAGTTCATTTCGTGGCCATTGGTAACCATGACAGTACACTCGGGCAGGAGATGGAGCGGTTGGTCGGGGAACTGAAACTTTCTAGTGTTTTCCATTTCCTTGGGTCTCGCAGCGATGTGCACAAGTTGGCTCCTGCTTTTGATGTGCTTTGTTCGTCCTCAGTAACAGAAGGGTTTGCCAATGCTATCTGTGAGGGTATGGCGTGTGGAGTGCCCTGTGTAGTCACTAACGTCGGTGACTCGGCTGCCATCGTTGGAGAGACAGGTGTCGTCGTTCCAGTGTCCGACCCAGATGCGCTGGCAGCAGGTATAGTCAAGCTACTTCTGCTCTCCGAAGAAGATCGGCGCAGGTTAGGTGGTGCTGCACGTATGAGGATCGTGGAGCTGTTTAGCACCTCGCGCATGGTCGAGGCTACAGAGCAGATATTTGAGCAGCTTCTGGACAAACATTCATTTGTGAATCGTTGAATCAAAGATGGCTTTGCAATTTATAAAACCTCTTAAGTTTAAAAAATTTATGCGCAAAAGCAATTGTTATGCCTAGGCATAATTTACGTATACTTGCAGTAATCCCCGGGGATAGTGAAGGGCAGTCGTTTGTTTTCGCACGTCGACAGATGCTGGAACTTAAGACGGTCGGTTTTGATGTCGATGTTTTTTATCTCAGTACACGGACAAACCCTATCGGGATGATAAAAGAGATATTCCGATTTCGGAATCGAGTCAGAAACTACGAGCCTGATGTTGTACATGCACATTATGGAACAGTTACAGGTTTTTTTGCTGTTATTTTCTCGTTTCGTAAAACAGTTATTACATTCCGTGGCTCAGACTTGAACCCATCATCTGAATTTTCATCGTTTAGGTCAACTGCTGCGCGTCTTTTGTCCCAGTTTTCTGCGGTATTCGCGCAAGAAATAGTTTGTGTAAGTGATGGTTTGGCATCCAAACTTTGGTGGAGAAGAAGTAAAGTTAATGTCATACCAAGTGGTGTTAATTTAGCGACTTTCCACCCTATGCCACGAATAGAGGCACGTAAGCGTTTAGGTTGGAATGAATCCGATAAGATTATTTTGTTTAATCATGGTTCTGCTAAATCACCGAACAAGAGACGGGATTTAGTGGAACAAGCATTTTTGTATGTTCGTGATCGAATCCCTTGTGTTCGTTTATTTGTAATGGAAGGTGATATCCCACCTGAAAAAACTTACTTGTATTTTAACGCCTCGGATGTGTTGGTTTTGACAAGTGATTATGAAGGCTCGCCTAATGTGATTAAAGAAGGGTTGGCTTGTAATGTGCCGATATGTGCCGTTGAGGTGGGTGATGTGGCAAAGATGTTATCAGGCGTAGATAACTGTATATTGGCTGAGCGCTCTGCGCGTAGCATCGGAGATGGGTTGGCCGTACTTTTGACAAGGCGTTTGCGCTCAAATGGCCGTAACTTTTCAAAAAGGTACTCATCTGACTCTAGCATTTACCTTTTGTCAAACGTCCTTTTGCGCGCTTCCGGGCATGTCTTCAGCCAAGAGAAAAAGAATTAATTGTTTTGTGTTGGCGAGTGCATTTTCAAAAATAAATGAGAGACATTGAATTTAGTATGATGAACAATAAAAATATAATTAAAGCAGCTCTTGTTGGCTGTGGTCGTATTGCTAATAACCACTTTGCTGCGATCGAAAAGCACGCCGAGCGCATGCAATTGGTGGATGTTTGCGACAATGATCCTGTAGCGCTTGAGCAGGCTGTTGCGAGAACAGGAGCACGTGGCCATCTAAGTCTCAACAGACTATTGGAGAGTAGTGACGCGGATCTAGTGATTTTGACGACGCCCAGTGGATTGCATCCGGAGCAAGCCATTGAGGCAGCGCGGGCTGGTAAGCATGTAATGACCGAAAAGCCCATGGCGACCCGCTGGCATGATGGGTTGCGAATGGTGAAAGCCTGTGATGAGGCGGGTGTGCAGCTTTTTGTCGTTAAGCAGAACCGTCGCAATGCCACGCTGCAACTGCTCAAGCGTGCCGTAGAACAAAAGCGTTTCGGCAAAATCTACTCTGTGGCTCTCAACGTCTTCTGGACGCGCCCTCAGGATTATTACGATAGCGCCAAATGGCGTGGCACTTGGGAATTTGATGGTGGCGCTTTTATGAATCAGGCCAGCCACTATATTGACCTCCTGGATTGGATCGCTGGCCCCGTCGAAAGCGTCATGGCTTACACGGGGACGTTGGCACGAGATATTGAAGTTGAAGATACGGGCGTAGCTGCCATTCGGTGGCGCAATGGTGCTATGGGAACGCTTAATGTCACCATGTTGACCTACCCCAAGAATATGGAAGGTAGCATCACCATTCTTGGTGAGAAGGGCTCGGTACGGATCGGCGGTGTTGCCGTCAATGATATCCAGTCCTGGGAGTTTGCCGAACCCCATGAGGATGACGAAAAAGTCAAAAATGCTAGCTATGAAACCACCTCGGTTTATGGCTTCGGTCATCCGCTTTATTACGACAACGTCATTAATACCTTGCACGGCGAAGCCGATGCGGAGACCGATGGACGGGAGGGTTTGAAGTCGCTCGAACTCCTGATCGCCATGTATCTATCCGCACGAGATGGCAAACGTGTTGCATTGCCACTGGAGTACTAAATGAGCATCACGATTCACTCTACTGCCATTGTTGACGAAGGTGCTGTCATCGGTAATGGCAGCCGCGTCTGGCACTTCGCTCATATTTGCGGCGGCGCTAAGATCGGAGAAGGCTGTTCCTTTGGGCAGAACGTCTTTGTCGGTAATGACGTGACGATTGGCAATAACGTCAAAGTACAAAACAACGTCTCCATTTATGATGCGGTGCACCTGGAAGATGATGTCTTCTGTGGTCCGAGCATGGTCTTTACTAACGTCTACAACCCGCGTTCAGCGGTGACTCGTAAAAACGAATACCGAGTCACACGGATAAAAAAAGGTGCGACACTGGGTGCCAATTCAACGATTGTTTGTGGCGTCACGGTTGGTGAGTACGCATTTGTTGCCGCTGGCGCGGTAATCAATCGAGATGTCAAACCTTACGCGTTAATGGCCGGGGTTCCCGCCAGTCAGATTGGCTGGATGAGCCAGCATGGTGAGCGACTTGATTTGCCTTTAACAGGGTCGGGCCAGGCCAAATGCCCATCAACGGGCCTTAATTACATCCTAGAAAAAGGAAGTTGCACATGTCAGGCAGCATGATTCCCTTCATTGACCTCAAGGCGCAGTATCAGATACTCAAGACAGAGATCAACGAACGGATCCAGCGTGTGCTTGATCATGGTCAATACATCATGGGGCCAGAGGTTAAGGAGTTGGAAGACAAGTTGGCAGCCTTTACAGGTGCAAAGCATTGCATTACGGTTGCCAGCGGTACAGAAGCCTTATTGATTAGCCTCATGGCACTCGGGATTAAGCAAGGCGACGAGGTCATTACTACGCCGTTCACCTTTGTTGCCACAGCAGAAGTTATCGTTCTGCTGGGGGCCGTACCGATCTTTGTTGATATCGAATCGGATACCTGCAATATTGACGCAAAATTAATCGAAGCAGCGATTACCCCGATAACCAAAGCCATTATGCCCGTGAGCCTCTACGGTCAGCCGGCTGATATGGACGAGATTAATGCGATTGCGGCTAAATATAACCTGCCGGTTATTGAGGACGCCGCGCAAAGCTTTGGGGCTGAATACAAGAGTAAGAAAAGTTGTAATCTAAGCACAATTGGTTGTACCAGCTTCTTTCCGAGTAAGCCCTTGGGATGCTACGGCGACGGCGGGGCGATCTTCACGAGTGATGATGCCATTGCACAAGCGTGCCGGGAGATTCGAGTGCATGGTCAGAGCAAACGGTATGTGCACACTCGGGTTGGTGTTGGCGGCCGGATGGATACGATCCAATGTGCCATTGTTCTGGCGAAACTGGATCGATTTAACTGGGAAGTTCAACAGCGGATTGAGATCGGCCATCGATATAACGAACTCATGGATGGTGCCGGTATCAAACGCGTTCAGCAAAGACCTGATAGAACTAGCGTGTTTGCTCAATACACAGTATTCGTTGAAGATCGACATGCGTTGCAAGGGAAACTTGCTGAGGAGGGGATTCCGACAGCAGTGCATTATCCGATCCCGCTAAATCAGCAGGAGGCCTATAAGGGTCAAAGTGGGACTAATCTAACATCGACGAGTCAAGTAATCGCGGGAAAAGTTATGAGTTTACCGATGGGACCTATGCTGTGCGATACGCATATAAGCGAAATTGCTAAGACGATCCAGAGATTTTTTAGCACACCTTCTCATAAGTGAAACAGAAGATGAGAATTCTGTTAATCAATCACTATGCGGGTTCCATTAAGCATGGAATGGAGTTTCGGCCTTACTATTTGGCTCGTGAGTGGGTGTTGGCTGGGCATCAGGTTCAAATTGTGGCTGCAAGTTATTCTCACATACGTGCTCTTCAACCTGATCTAATGGAAAAAGGAGAGCAGAAAGAGCGGATTGATGGTATTCATTATCTTTGGTACAAAACTCCAAGATATAGCGGAAATGGTGCTAGACGTGTAAAGAATATGCTGTCATTTTTGATGCGCCTTTGGCGAGATGCGAAGGCGCTGGCTCGAACCTTTAGGCCGGATGTAGTAATTGCTTCAAGCACCTATCCAATGGATATCTGGCCGGCGCAAAGGATTGCACGTCTGGCTCGTGCGCGCTTGGTTTATGAGGTGCATGATTTATGGCCTTTGTCACCGATGGAGTTGGGTGGTATGTCACGCTGGCACCCTTTTATTATGTGGGTGCAATGGGCAGAAGACTATGCCTATAAACATTCTGATTTTGTGGTTTCTATGTTGCCCAAAACATTAGGCTATATGATCTCGCGAGGATTGGCCCCCGGGAAATGGGCGTATGTGCCTAATGGTGTGGATTTGACTGAGTGGCAAACATCAACTGCATTGCCCCTTGACGTAGAAAAAGTGATTGGACAGATTAAGGCCTGCGATATGCCGGTAGTTTGTTATGCAGGCACACATGGGTTGGCAAATGCCCTAGATGTGCTTTTAGATGCTGCAGCCCTATTGAAAGGAAAGGTGCAAGTGCTATTGGTTGGTACAGGTCCAGAACGTGTCCGTTTGCTAAAGCGGGTGGAGACAGAGGGGCTTGATAACGTAACAATGCTGAACCCAGTGTCCAAAATGGTTATCCCGCAGCTCTTGACAAAAATTGATATCGCTTATATCGGTTGGCATGCGAATCCACTATACCGTTTTGGCATATCGCCAAATAAGTTGATGGACTACATGATGGCAGGTAAGCCGATTATTCATTCAGTACACGCAGGAAATGATCCAGTTTCCGAAGCGGAATGCGGTTTTACCGTTCCGCCTGGAGATGCTGTCGCAGTTGCGAAAGCTATCGCAGTTTTGGCTAGCATGTCTTCGCCAGAGCGCTCGGCGATAGGTTCTCGAGGGCAACGCTTTGTGATGGACGGCCGGCTTTATCCGACTCTGGCTCGGAATTTCCTCGAAGTAATAAAAGGAAATACCGCGACTAATCATTAGGATTTGTAATGAGCGATGAAATACAGAAAATTGCCGATAGATATCAAAGAAGAGCAGAAATTCCTGCTGGACGCTACTCACGGTTAAACGCCGTTGTTAATTTAACCTTGCAAGAGAGACAAAGAGCTCTGATACGCTTGTTGGCTCAGAATGGGCTTCGGAGTATTGAGCATTTGAAAGTGCTGGAGGTAGGGTGCGGCTCTGGTGCTAACCTTTTGGAGTTAATTGAGTTAGGGTCGTCACCAGAAAATTTGGTAGGGAATGAATTACTAGAAAAGCGTCTAATGATTGCTAGAAAGAGGCTGCCTGAATCAGTACAGCTATTGCTTGGAGATGCTTCAAAACTGGATTTGCAAACGGAATCCTTTGATATTGTGTACCAATCTACGGTGTTTAGTTCGATTCTGGATGATGATCTCCAAGCGGATTTGGCGAAAGAAATGTGGCGTTTGGTGAAGCCCCAAGGAGGGATACTATGGTACGACTTTGTCTTTAATAATCCAACAAATCCAGACGTGCGTGGTGTCCCTGTTCATAAAATCAAGACATTATTTCCGACGGGCAAACTAAAGTTTGAAAAGGTTACTTTGGCGCCCCCTATCGCTAGACGGGTTGTTACGTTTTCACCGTATCTATATGGTGCTCTTAATGCTTTGCCATTTTTACGCTCGCACGTTCTTTGTTATATCAAGAAAGCATGACCAAAAGCTTCCTCCCTTTTTTGCCAAAAATCACCGAAATTGGTAAGCTCCAGTAATTTTTTGCCGAGCTTGAGGTCGGGTGTAAAAATTATTCAATATATAGGACTATAGTGGAAAAATATATACATATTGAGTATTCAAGTGGCGATTTAGGTGGTGGTAATTTGATTTGTGATGGCGTCAATGATTCCGACATGATTGACGAGGCGATTGGTTTATTGTCGCGAAATGGTGGAGGTAGCATTTGTTTTGATGGTGGTATTTATAACCTATCCCGGCCCATAATAATACTCGATGACAATATTCATATTGTTGGAAATAAGGTACTAAAAACAATATTTCGCCCAACAGATGATTGGAGGCAATATGAAACAATAGACGGGGCATATGTAAATGGCGTGGTTAATTTTGTTGGGGTGGATAATTACGGAGTTTCAAATATAACTACAGACCCATTGTGGAATAATGTGATCTGCAATGGGATAAACTCGATTCCATCCGGAAAAAATGGTGCTGGAGATGTGTGCACAAACGGAACGATAGAGAATAATGAGATTCTATTATCAAATGGTCATGCATATGGCATCTGGAATCAGCGATCTAAAGATACGCTCATTTCGAATAATGTAGTCAATGGATTTTCTTCTGATGGAATGAGCCCTCACCAAGAAGGTGTGGAGGTGTACGGGGGCTATAATGTCAATATATGCAATAATTCCATAATTAATATAGGGGCCAATGCGATCAACATCGGCGGTTTGCCTGACATAACTCCTGATGTGAATTGTTTAAATATAAGAGTCGAATTTAATTCAATTTACAACTCTAGAGTTGGTCTTAATTTGTCTTCTGCTTACGATCCAGTTGGCAATAACTCCGCGAATGTAGAGGGGGTTTACGTTGGTAATAATTCATTTGAAAATATAAGCGAATTTGGAATAAGGCTGAACAATCTTTTTGGCAGTGACACATTCTACGCCTCAATTACTGATGTTGAGGTATTTAACAATTCAATCATCATGGCAATAGAAGAGAATGGAAGCGCGATTCTTCCTATGGCTATGTCTGTTTGGAATGATTCTTCGTTTGATGGCGTAGCAAGAATATATCTTGATTCAAACTCAATAAATTATAAAACGTTGCTTGAGACTCAAGCGCCCTACTGGATTTCTCCTGGCGGCAAGAATGTTGTTGAAATATTTGGTGCTTCAACCCTTTACTTCAAAAACAATGTTATTGACGAATCATTTATTCCCATTGATAATATATTTCCTCTGGCTGTTCAATATAGCTCTAACGTTAAAGTTTTTGAAAACAATTTTGAATCTGTAGATGATTGTTTTGTTTCATTGTATAATGTTAACGATTCGGTCGTTGAAAAAAACAATATTAATATCGCTTCTGATGCTTTACAACTGGGTCCCGCCTATGTGTTTTCTTTAAGTTCTAACATCTCTTCATCAAATAATTCAATATATTCTTACTCGAATATTTCAGGTGACTCAATTTTTTCTAGCTACTATTTGTTAGGTTCAGAAGATGTCATGGTTACATCTGGAGATTCAGATTCTTTTATATTCGGAAATAATGGATCAAATGTACTAGATGGTGGTCGTGGGAATGACGCCATAAATGGAGGCATGGGAATTGATGTAGCCTCATATGAGGACGCATCGGCTGGAGTGCAAGTAAAACTGTGGATGCAGGGATATAGTCAATACACAGGGTCTGATG
>JACCDN010456591.1_pt1 | contig 27271 bp, 22 predicted proteins | sample 7441691 | NCBI WGS metagenome assembly JACCDN01 (sample SAMN15323439, study PRJNA562643) | freshwater metagenome | isolation source: river surface water | place: USA:Blue River Watershed | collected 2017-08-16 | reverse complement strand
GCGATTGTGCCGAGCTTGCTTCCAGATCATCTCTTGCCAGCTGGAAATGTGGCCAAAGGTATCGTCGGCAAACTCGGAACTATCGTCGGCCCTGGAGTGGGAGGAATATCTGTTGCCGCATTTGGCGCAGATCTCACATTCGCAGTCACTGCCGCCGCTTTCCTTGTTGCAACCTCCATGCTGCTTGGAATCAAGGAACCTCCCCGTCAAGAAATTCTGGAAGATAAACCGACCTTCCTCTTTGAGTTGCGTGAAGGACTCAAGCTCGTCTGGGAGATTAAGTGGATCGCAGCATCTATTGCGATGGCGACCTTTCAGTTGATGGTTATTGTTGCTGCAGAGACAGTCTTACTGCCAGTAATCACACGTCGAGAATTTGGTACGGACTCAGTCTTTGCAATATCTGCAGCGGCATTTAGTTTGGGTGGAGTCATAAGTGCTGTTGTTGCAATCAAGATAAAGACTTCCCGCCCTGGACTGCTTGCAATCTCGATGTGGTCTCTCTTTGCAGCAGCTCCACTTGCTCTGGCATTTCCTATCAACCCACAGTTTGTGATCTTCGGTTACTTCATCGCCGGTCTTTCTATCGGTGGATGGGAGGCATATTGGGTCACGGCAGTGCAGCGAGAAGTGCCGCAGGATATGCAAGGTCGTGTCTTTAGTATCGACATGGTCGGATCTGGCGGATTGATGCCTATAGGCATGGCACTCGTTGGTCCCGCTGTCGCTTTATTTGGCGAGAAATCCTTCCTGCTGGGGGCAATCATCTTCCATGTGATTATTTGTTATCTCGTACTTCTTGTACCTGGAGTCAAAGAGTTAAGAGATCCTCGACGCAACGAGAGCAATTCGCCTGAGAGCGAACAAAGTCAGGCTTAATTCAGCCCACATAAGGCGCACCTAAAAACTATATTTACCCCCATGTCCACACGTATTGGCGAGGCAAACGACCTCTTGAAGTGTTCCTTCTGCGGCAAAACCCAGAAGCAGGTAAAGAAGCTCATTGCAGGTCCAGGTGTTTATATCTGTGACGAGTGCATTGAACTCTGCAACGAAATCATTGTTGAAGAACTCTCTGAACAAACTTCACTTGGCCTCTCAGATCTTCCAAAGCCACAAGCAATCTACGAATTCCTAGATCAATATGTCATCGGACAAGAACGCGCAAAGAAGTCACTCTCTGTCGCTGTTTACAACCATTACAAGCGAGTTCAATCAGGTGCATCACGCGGTGAAGATGGAATCGAACTTGCTAAGTCAAATATTCTTTTGCTTGGTCCAACAGGTTGCGGCAAGACACTGATGGCTCAGACACTTGCTCGCATGCTCAATGTTCCATTTGCGATTGCCGATGCGACCGCACTGACTGAAGCTGGATATGTCGGTGAGGATGTCGAAAACATTCTTCTCAAGCTTTTGCAGGCGGCAGATTACGATGTGAAGAAAGCTGAAACCGGAATCATCTACATCGATGAGATTGATAAGGTTGCTCGTAAAGCAGAGAACCCATCCATCACTCGTGATGTGTCAGGTGAAGGCGTGCAGCAAGCACTCCTTAAAATTATTGAAGGAACTGTTGCATCTGTGCCACCACAGGGTGGACGTAAGCACCCACATCAGGAATTCATTCAGATCGATACGACAAATGTCCTCTTTATTGTCGGTGGAGCTTTTGCGGGCCTTGAAAAGATTATCGAGGCACGTAGTGGTTCATCAGGAGTTGGTTTCAATGCAGAGATTTCTCCTGCATCTGAAAAGAATACAAAGGACATTTTCGCCGGCGTCATGCCTGAAGATCTTCTCAAGTTTGGAATGATTCCTGAATTCATTGGTCGCCTCCCAGTTCTTACAAGCGTGGAGAACCTCGATAAGCCTGCATTGATGCAGATCCTTACAGAGCCAAAGAACGCACTTGTAAAGCAATATCAGAAGCTCTTTAACCTCGACGATGTTGATCTTGAATTCACCTCTGATGCCCTTGACGCAATTGCAGATCTCGCACTTGCACGCGGAACCGGTGCACGTGGACTTCGCGCCATCATGGAGTCAATCCTGCTCGGCGTTATGTATGAAGTTCCTAGCCGAAGCGATATCGCAAAGGTGATAATCGAGAAGGAGTGCATCACCACAGGGGCTTCTGCCACTTTGGTTGAGCGAGTAGGAGATCTTCCAAAGCGCTCACCGCGACGCGATAAGAGCTCTGAGGAAAAAAGCGCCGCTAGTTAATCCCGCTAGACTGCCCTCCATGACGAAGCGCGAACTCGCTCCATCCTTTGTGCCGGCCGACATTGAGCCACGCCTCTATCAGCACTGGGTAGATTCTGGATACTTCACTGCAGATTCCTCATCACATAAAGAACCATTCACAATCGTTATTCCTCCACCTAACGTAACTGGCAATCTGCATATCGGCCATGCACTCGATCAGACACTTCAAGATTGCTTAACTCGCATGAAGCGCATGCAAGGTTATGAAGCTCTCTGGTTACCAGGAATGGATCACGCAGGTATTGCCACACAGAATGTTGTGGAGAAGCAGTTAGCGGCTCGCGGTCTTACACGTCACGATCTTGGTCGTGAAGAGTTTGTAAAGAAAGTTTGGGAGTGGAAGGCCGAATCTGGAGGACAGATTCTCGGTCAGATGAAGCGCCTTGGCGATTCTGTTGATTGGTCTCGCGAAGCATTCACAATGGATGCAAATCTTTCTCAAGCAGTTCTTACAATCTTTAAGAAACTCTACGATGCAGATTTGATCTATCGCGCAGAGCGCATCATCAACTGGTGTCCACGTTGCCTTACTGCTCTTTCAGACATTGAGGTTGAGCACAGCGATGATGAAGGTGAGCTTGTATCAATCAAGTACGGCTCTGGCGATTCTGAGATCATCGTTGCAACAACTCGCGCAGAGACAATGCTTGGAGATACTGCAGTCGCAGTTCATCCAGACGACGAGCGTTATGCACACATGATTGGCAAGAACGTGCTAGTACCTCTCATCAATCGGGAGATCCCTGTGGTTGCTGATGAGCATGTAGATCCTGCCTTCGGAACTGGTGCGGTAAAGGTAACTCCTGCCCACGATCCCAACGACTTTGAGATTGGCCTACGACACAACCTTGCAAACCTGGTCATCCTCGATGCAGATGCGAAGGTTGTAAATACAAATAGCGCATTCGATGGTTTGGATCGTTTTGAGGCACGTAAGGCGGTAGTTGAAGCTCTTCGCGCAGAAGGTCGCATTGTTGCCGAAAAGCGTCCATATATCCATGCAGTCGGACACTGTTCACGTTGCGATACAACTGTCGAGCCACGTCTTTCAAAGCAGTGGTTTGTAAAGGTTGCACCCCTTGCAAAGGCAGCAGGTGATGCGGTTCGCGATGGTCGTGTCAAAATCGAACCTGAAGAACTTGCTCCACGTTACTTCGAGTGGGTCGACAATATGCATGACTGGTGTATCTCTCGCCAGTTGTGGTGGGGACATCGAATCCCTGTTTGGTATGGCCCTAACGGTGAAGTCATTGTTGTTGGCCCTGGTGAAAGCGCGCCAGAAGGTTACGAACAAGATCCCGATGTGCTCGATACATGGTTCTCATCTGCACTCTGGCCATTCTCAACTCTCGGTTGGCCAAATAACACTGAAGACCTCAAGAAGTTCTATCCCACAAGTGTTCTCGTTACTGGATATGACATCTTGTTCTTTTGGGTTGCTCGCATGATGCTCTTTGGTCTATTTGCAATGGATGGAGTTCCTCCATTTGGCACGATTGTTCTTCACGGGCTTGTGCGCGATCAATTTGGTAAGAAGATGTCTAAATCCAAGGGCAATGTTGTCGATCCACTTGAATTCATCGACAAGTACGGAGCCGATGCTCTGCGCTTCACACTTGCTCGCGGTTCTAACCCGGGTAAAGATCAAGCATTAGCTGAAGATTGGATTGCAGGTTCTCGCAACTTTGCAACCAAGCTCTGGAACGCAACTCGTTTTGCAATGATGAATGGCGCAACTGTTGAAGGCCCACTACCTGCTACAGCTGACCTCAATCATATTGATCAGTGGATTCTCTCTCGCTTAGCTGAGACTACAGCTGAGTACAACACTCTGCTCGAGTCATACGAGTTTGCACGGGCAAGCGAAGTGATCTATCACTTTGCATGGGATGACCTGTGTGACTGGTACCTCGAACTATCGAAGGAGACATTCGCATCAGGTGACGCTGCATCAACGCAGCGTGTACTTGGCCATGTACTTGATCAGCTCTTCCGTCTATTGCACCCAGTAATGCCATTTATTACAGAGGAGCTCTGGACGACCTTTACGGGTGGCCAGACCCTCATGAACGCGCAGTGGCCTGTGGCAGATACTTCTCATCTTGATAAGAGCGCTGAAGCTGTAGTTACACAGTTGCAAGCTGTAATTACAGAGGTGCGACGCTTCCGTAATGATCAAGGAATTAAGCCAAGCCAGAAGATTCCTGGTCGATTTGTTGCACCAAGCGATGTAGCGCGGTACTCATCGGCGATGGCATTTCTGCTCAAGCTTGAAACCAAAGATTTCACACCAAGTGCATCTGTTGAAATTGGTGCCATTAAATGTGAGCTCGATTTATCTGGTGCAGTCGATGTTGTTGCAGAGCGTGCACGTCTTGAGAAAGATTTAGCAGCGGCAAAGAAAGATCTTGCAACCGCTGAAGTCAAACTTAACAACGAAGGCTTCATGGCTAAAGCACCAGAGAGTGTTGTAATTGAAATTCGTGAACGCCAGGCTGCAACCACTGCAGATATAGAGCGAATCACTGCGCAGTTGGCAGCCCTCAAATAATGAGTGCAATTACACCGGATGATCAAGAGCGCATCGATGCAATTGAGCAAGCACTTCTTAAGCGCTGGCCAGAGACTCGGATTGCGCCGACTCTCGATCGCATTGCAGCTCTAGTCGATATTCTTGGCTCTCCACAACTGACTTATCCAACAATTCATGTGGGAGGAACAAACGGCAAGACGACGACCTCTCGAATGATTGATTCTCTTCTCTTTGAGATGGGTCTTCGTACTGGCCGATTCACATCGCCTCATCTTGAGAGCTACCGTGAACGTATTGCAATAAATGGTCAGCCAATTGACCCTAAGGCGCTTATCTTCTCTTATAACGATATTGCCGCATATCTCGACTTCATGGATACCAAATTCGAGACACCCATCTCCTTCTTTGAAGCGATTACAGCTCTTGCATTTGCAGCATTTGCCGAGCACCCAATTGATGTAGGTGTCATTGAAGTTGGCATGGGCGGTGAATGGGATGCAACGAATGTTATTGATGCAGATGTCTCTGTCATCATGCCCGTTGCCCTAGATCATATGGAGTACTTGGGTTCTACAGTTGCAGAGATTGCCAGGACAAAGGCAGGAATCATTAAAGAGGGCGGTTTTATTGTTCTTGCCCAGCAAGAGCCAGAGGCAGCTGTTGAACTTCTTAAGAAGGCTGCTGCTGTTGGCGCAGATGTTGCTCGCGAAGGCCTCGAGTACGAAATCGAAAGCCGTACCATCGCAGTCGGTGGGCAGTTGCTAACGATTCGAACTCCAAAGGATCGCTACGAAGATATTTTCATTCCTTTACACGGAAAGCATCAGGCTTCAAATGCTGCGGCCGCCCTGGTTGCCGTCGAGGCTTTCTTCGGGGATCAAGAGCTTGATTATGAAGCGGTGTTGGCAGGATTCAACAATGTTGCATCCCCAGGTCGTTGCGAAGTTCTGCACCGTGATCCAACAATCATTATCGATGCAGCTCATAATCCCCATGGTGCTCGAGCCATAACCGAGACTATTCAAAACGAATTCACCTTCGATGAGATCATCGGCATTTTTGCAGCCATGGGGGATAAGGATGTTGAAGGCGCTCTGACCGAGCTCGAGAAAGTGATGGACTCGGTAATTGTGACGACAAATTCTTCTCCTCGAGCAATGCCTCTAGCTGAACTAGAGAAGATTGCAACCAAGATTTTCGGTGGAGATCGAGTTTTCTCATCTGACTCTCTTGAGGCAGCAATCGATAAGGCAATCAAAGATGCGGTACGCCCACTGAGCGAAGATTCAATTGCAGTTTTAATTACAGGCTCTGTCGTAACTGTAGGCGAAGCACGCACAATCGTTCGTAAACGATATGTGAAAGAGGGTGCATAGTGAGAGTTCTTGGCTCCTCAGTTCTTGTCATGGAATTCTTTGTGATGGGCTTTGCAATTCTTCTGGCACAAGATGAGTCTTCGATGGCGATCACATATGGAATCATCATCGCCCTTCTCGCCCTTCTCGCTCCTGGAACTCTGAAGAAGCGGTGGGGTTGGATCTTCTCCTCAATTCTTCAACTTTTTATCATCGCTTATGCGGTGGTGGTCCCCTCCATGCTCTTTATTGGCCTCCTCTTTGCCGGCCTCTGGGTGGCAGCCATCGTTATTGGGCGAAAGGGTGAGGCCGCTCGTGCAGCATTTCTCGCTCAGGACCGTGTCGCTGGGGAGTCCTAAGGGCTAATAGAATGCGCGGGTGAGTACTTCAGAAAAGACACTTGTCCTCGTTAAGCCCGATGGCGTAGCTCGTGGTTTGGTCGGCGAAATCATCGCTCGTATCGAACGCAAGGGTTACACAATTGCAGCACTTCGCATGTTGCAAGCAGATCGCGCTCTCCTCGAACAGCATTACGCGGAGCACCAAGGTAAGCCATTCTTTGAGCCACTTGTTGAGTTCATGATGTCTGGCCCAATTGTTGCCCTCGTTGTTGAAGGTAATCGAGTCATTGAAGGATTTCGCAATATCGCTGGAACAACAGATCCTACTGTTGCAGATCCAGGAACTATCCGTGGCGATCTCGCCCGCGATGCTGGCACAAAGGTCACACAAAATCTTGTACACGGATCAGATTCACCAGAATCTGCGGCACGTGAAATTGCAATCTTCTTTGGGGGTAAGTAAATGGCAAGCAAAATGTCTTTCATCGGTCGCGACATGGCGGTCGATCTCGGTACAGCAAATACGCTCGTCTATGTTCGTGGACGCGGCATCGTTCTCAATGAACCTTCAGTAGTTGCAGTCAACCAGGACACAGGTGGAATTCTTGCTGTCGGCATCGAAGCAAAGAAGATGATTGGCCGTACACCTGGAAACATCGTTGCTATCCGTCCACTCAAAGATGGCGTAATTGCAGACTTCGATACAACAGAGCGCATGCTCCGTTACTTTATTCAGAAGGTACATAAGCGCAGTTACTTGGCTAAGCCACGTATCGTCGTATGTGTTCCTTCTGGAATCACTGGTGTCGAGCAGCGCGCAGTAAAGGATGCAGGTTATGCAGCCGGTGCTCGAAAGGTTTACATCATTGAAGAGCCAATGGCTGCAGCAATCGGTGCTGGACTTCCAATTCATGAGCCAACAGGAAACATGGTTGTCGATATTGGAGGAGGCACAACAGAAGTTGCTGTGATCTCACTTGGCGGTATCGTGACTGCTCTCTCTATCCGTGTGGGTGGCGATGAGCTCGATCAATCGATTATTAACTGGGTTAAGCGCGAATATTCACTTCTTCTCGGAGAGCGCACAGCAGAAGAGATCAAGATGGCTATCGGTTCTGCGTATCAACTAGCCAACGAGAACGATGCAGAGATTCGCGGTCGCGATCTTGCAACAGGTCTTCCAAAGACAATTACTGTGACAGCAGCTGAGATCCGTAAGGCTCTCGAAGAGCCGGTCAATGCAATTGTTAACGCAGTTAAGGGAACACTTGATAAGTGCCCACCTGAGCTTTCGTCAGATCTTATGGATCGTGGAATCGTTCTGACAGGTGGAGGAGCACTGCTCAAGGGTCTCGATGAGCGTCTTCGTCGCGAAACAGGAATGCCAATCCATATTGCTGATCGTCCATTGGATGCAGTAGTTGAAGGCTCTGGCAAGTGTATTGAAGAATTCGAAGCCCTTGAAAAGGTTTTGATCTCAGAGCCACGTCGCTAAAGGATTTCTCAGGTGCGTTACGGAGGCGACAATCGTGGTCGCCTATTACTGATCGTACTCATTGTTACTTCGCTGCTTCTGATCACACTTGATCTTCGCGGAGTTGCAGTTATCGATGGTATTCGCACCGGAACTCAATCCGTCCTTACTCCCGTCCAGAAAGCTGGCTCATGGGTTGTTTCACCGGTCCGCAACTTTGTCTCCGACATTACTCATCTTGGTCGCACCCGCAATCAAATTGAGAAGTTAAAGGAAGAAAATGATGCACTCCGGCTTGCTCTTCAAAATCGCAAGAATGCAGATGCTCAGTTAACTCAACTTAAGGGCGTGCTCGATCTTGCTGGTAAAGGTGAGTTCAAAGTTGTCAACGCCAAAGTGATTTCACAGGGTTCACACACATCATTTACCCAAACAATCACTATTGATGCAGGCACTAGCTCTGGCATTCGACCTAATATGACTGTTATCTCAGGTTTTGGTTTGGTGGGTGTTGTAAAGGTTGCCTATGCCAATAGCGCCCTGGTACAGCTTGCATCAGATCCAGCCTTTAAAATTGGCGCACGCATTGCTGGATCTCAGCAGATTGGAATCCTTTCTGGGCAAGGCTCTCGAACAGGCTTCTTGCAGCTTCTAGATAATTCAGATCCTGTAAAGGTTGGAGACGCAATTCTTGCTCGCGGTAGCGTCAATAGTCGCCCCTTTGTTCCAGGCGTTCCTATCGGTGAAGTCACCTCAGTGGATAACTCTGCAAGTGCAATCACTCAGACAGCAGAGGTGAAGTTCTATACAAACTTCACAACTCTTGGCGTTGTTGCAGTCGTTGTCTCAGCTCCGAGCGCTGATCCACGTGATGCGCTTGTTCCGGCCAAGCCAAAGCCAACACCGACTCCAACTGTGACGGTAACGGTGACACCAAGTCCAACACCATCATCGAACGGCTAAGACAAATGATCTCTCGCCGTTTCTTCTTTGCGCTTCCAGTATTTCTTTCAGTCTTTTTGCTCCAAGAAGGATTTGTTGTGCAAATGAGATTGCCGATGGGCGGTTTCTCTCTGATGCTGATCGTTACGCTGATTTGGGCCTCAATGAGTACCCCTGAAATCGGTGCGCTTACTGGATTTGGCGCAGGTGCGCTTATGGATCTCTCGCAGACAACCTCGGGGCCTATGGGTCACTGGACCTTGGTCATGATTCTGTCCTCATTTGTGATTTCGTTTTTGTCCTACGGCGATGATCACGTCAGGGCCAATCCACTCAATATCGTCTTCCTTGTCGTTGCAGGTGTTGCGATTTCACAGATTGCTTTTGCACTGCTCGGACTCTTGCTTGGTCAATCATTGGGTGATTGGAAGCAGGTTCTCTATATCTGTTTCGGCACAGCATTTTGGAGCGCGATAGTTACGCCATTGGTATTGCCTTTGATTTCGCGTCTTCATGCAATGGTCTTTGGGACGGTCTCTCGAATATGAACCAAAGATCTCGCCTTAGCCTGGCCTTCTTGCAGATTTTTATCGCCTCTCTCCTCCTTGCGCTCCTGGGTCGACTCTTTTATCTACAGGTTGCCGCTGCGCCAATCTATAAAGATGCAGCCCTGAGTATTCAAAGTCGTGATGTTGTCACTCCTGCTACGCGAGGATTAATTGTTGACTCCTCTGGAGTGCCACTTGCACTCAATAAAGTGGGACTGGCGGTGACAGTTGATCGAACAATCATCGATAAACGCGAAGATAAAGGTGAGGCAGCTCTACGCAATCTCTCCAAGTTATTGGGATTGAACTTTGCAGATGTCTGGCAGCGCACACGTCTATGTGGTGAATTGCCGAAGGGCAAGAAAGCCGGATGTTGGACGGGTTCACGATTCCAGCCGATTCCGATCACAAAAGAGGCAGACCCTTCCATCGCTCTTCAAATTGTTGAACGCTCGGACTCATATCCAGGAATCTCGGCGAGTCCAATCGCAATAAGAAATTACCCAGCGATTGCCGGCGTTAATGGCGCGCACTTATTGGGTTATGTCGGCCCACTCACTGAAGAAGATCTATCAGGTGCTAACGGTCGCAGCTACTTTAGGTCTGAGACCATTGGTAAGGCCGGTCTTGAATTCAAATACGATGAGTTCTTGCGCGGTCGCCCAGGAATTAAGACTGTGATTGTCGATCGCAAAGAAGCGGTGACAAGTACGAGTCAGAATACTCAACCAGTTCCGGGTAACCACCTTGTGACAAGTATTGATATTCGACTTCAAGCTTCTACTGAGAGCGCATTAGCTGATGCAGTAAAAAGAGCACGTGCATCAGGATTTAGATCAGATGGTGGCGCTGCAATTGTCATGGATGCGCGAAATGGCCAGGTCCTATCTATCGCCTCATATCCAACATTTGATCCGAACGCCTTTGAAAAGGGCTTGACGGTAGAAGAAGCCGAAAATCTCTTTAGTGAAAAGACTGGTGTGCCTGCTCTCAATCGCGCTCTTCAAGGTCTCTATGCACCTGCCTCTACCTTTAAGGCCATCTCCATGATCGCGGCTAAAGATGCTGGTTATGACTTGAATAAGAGATATGACTGCCCAGCAACAGTTGAGGTGGGAACACGCGTCTTCAACAACTTTGAGTCAAAGTCACAAGGTGTCCTGACCATGCAGCAGGCAATGGCGGTTTCTTGCGACACTATTTGGTATCGGATTGCATTCGATGAATGGCTACGAGATGGTGGTCTTAAGCCAAAAGATAACCCAAATGATTACTTCTTTAAGGCTGCAGAGCGGTTCCAGATGGGGGAGAAGACAGGAATTGACCTTCCCTCAGAATCAAAGGGTCGACTTGCAGATCGTAAATGGAAGAAGTCTTGGTTTGATGAGAATAAGGATTTCTACTGCAACTATAAAGAGCGTGCCTCTAAAGAACAGCAGACTCCATTTCTGATTCAACTCGCAGCTGAGAACTGTGTCGATGGTGACAAGATTCGCGCGGGAGATGCGGTCAACTTCTCAATCGGACAGGGCGATACCGTTATCACGCCCATTAAGTTGGCGCAGATGTATGCGGCGATTGCTAACGGTGGAACCATCTATCAACCAACAGTTGCTAAGGCAATAGTCTCTAACGAGGGCAAGGTGATCAAAACCTTCGAACCAAAAGTCTTAGGCAATATCGGTGTTGATCTACCAACAATTGCATTCCTTCAAGATGCGCTGCATGAAGTAACTATCAGTGGAACTTCTGCCGGAGTGTTCTCAGGTTTCCCAATTCAAACATCTGGAAAGACTGGAACTGCTCAGGTGTTTGGTAGAAATGCAGATGGTTCAGCGAAAGCAGATACGGCTTGGTATGTGGCCTATGCACCTACTCAGAATCCTCGATATGTCGCTGTAATGATGGTCAGCCAGGGTGGATTTGGATCTAGTACCTCCGCCGCAGGTGTGCGAAAGATTTACGAGACCCTCTTTGGTGTAAGTGGTTCTACAATCAAGCCTGGTGCCGCGCTCTTTCCTAAGGGCAAACCACCAGTGATGATCCCTAAGATTTCACCTGCAACAAGACCGCCTAAGGAGACGCCATGAGTTCACTCCTTAATCGCAACCCTTATCGCCGCTCACGTAAAGAGCCACTCTTTGCAGGTTTTGACCCAGTTCTCTCAGTTGCTGTCGGAATGCTCTTGCTTATCGGAACCGCACTTGTCTATGCCGCCACTCGCGATTGGTATGCGGCAAACGGATTAGATCCTGAGTATTACCTCAAGCGCCATGTCATCAACATCATTATTGGTCTCATGCTTGCATGGGGAACAACGGTGATTGATTACCGCCTACTTCGCGCCTATACGCCGATCCTTTGGGGCGCAGGTGTACTCGGCCTCATCTTCGTTCTCTTGCCTGGTGTCGGAAGCGAAGTCAACGGCGCAAAGGCGTGGATTCCACTTCCTGGTGGATTCCAAATTCAGCCAGCTGAAATGGCAAAGATTTCAATCATTGTTGGTCTTTCCATGTTGCTATCAGAGCGTAAACATGACTCTGATGAGCCAACTTCTCGAGATGTTCTGCGCGCACTAATGATTGCAGCGGTTCCTATGGCTCTGATCCTTCTTCAACCTGATATGGGCACGGTCTTTATCATTAGCGCATCAGTTGTTGCGATTCTAGGAATTTCTGGTGCACCCATTAAATGGGTGGCAGGTCTGATTATTGCGGCAGTTCTGGGTGCAGTCGTTGCTACGCAATCAGGAATCATCAGCGACTACCAAGTAAAGCGTCTTCAATCATTTGTTGATCCCAATGCCGATTCACAAGGTGCTGGTTATCAATTGCGACAGGCACGTATCACTGTTGGCTCTGGTGGAATGTTTGGTACCGGTCTTTTTGACGGCCCACAGACAAATGGACGTTTTGTTCCAGAACAACAGACTGACTTTATCTTCACTGTTGCAGGCGAACAGCTAGGCTTTGTTGGAAGTGGTTTTATCATCCTTCTCTATCTTGTCATTTTGATGAGGTCCTTTGGAATTGCTCGAAGATCCTCGGACCCCTACGGGCGTATGGTGTGCACGGGAGTAATCGCCTGGTTTGCCTTCCAAACCTTTGAAAATATTGGAATGACCCTGGGTCTTATGCCAATGACCGGAGTTCCGCTGCCATTTATGTCCTACGGTGGTTCGAGCATGTTTGCAGTCCTTATTGGCTTTGGATTGCTGCAGAACGTAAATTCTCGCCATCAAGGCTGACGCCGCGCATGATTTAAGCGTTAAATAGGAGATTAACCACCTTCTCTGCCATACTTAGGCAACTTTCAGCGCGGCCTGCGATCACTATCGCGCCTGCGGCGAAAGACCAAAACCAAGTTTTGTTAGACGTTTACACCGTTTAACCACGAGCAATGCGCACCTCACGAGGTGCGGTTAAAGGAATTTAAATATGGCTATCGAGCCAAAGACACCGCGTAAGCGCGCTGCAAAGAAATCTACAAAGAAGTCACTCTCTCCAATTGAGGAGTCGACAGTCACACAAGCTCCTCGTGATCAAACAATTTCACTTGAAGCACCAGAGGCATCTGCGCCAAAAAGTCGCAAGAAGGCTGCAGTTCCGGTTCCAGTATTTCAAGCACCAGAAGTTGATAAGAGCGCACCGAAGGCGCGCAAAGCAACTGCAAAGAGCGCGTCCGTAAAGGATGATTCTGATTCATCAGAGAAACTTCCTGCTAAAGCTTCAGAAAAATCTGAGGGACCAATCGAAGACTCAGATTCAGAGAGCCGCTCATCGCGCAATCGCCGCCGCCGTCGTGGGGGCCGTGGTCGCCGCAAGCCAGGTAGCGCTGAAGGTAGTGAGAACGAGAATGATGTTTCAGATTCTGACTCTGAAGATTCAGATGAGACAACAACTGATGCTGATGGAACAACTCACCGCCGCCGCCGTCGTCGTCGCGCTACAGGTGATGGTGTCACTCCAGGTGAGGTCATCGACGAAGATGGCGTAGTTACAGTCGTTAAGGTTCGTGAAGTTCGCGAAAAGAGTGATCGCCCATCACGTGAGCGTTCTACACGTGATCGCAGTTCTCGGAACACACGTGGTCGCGATCGTGACCGTAATGATTCTTACCGCGAGCCATATCGTCGTCGTGGAACGATTTTGACTGATGCAGATTTCTTAGCTCGTCGCGAGAACGTGGATCGTGAAATGGTTGTCCGCCAGATTGGCGATCGTATTCAGATTGCAGTCATTGAAGATAATGTGATGGTTGAGCATTACGTCAACCGTAACGCTAACGTCTCCTATGTAGGAAACGTCTACCTCGGTCGTGTTCAGAACGTTCTTCCTTCTATGGAGGCAGCCTTTGTCGATATCGGAAAGGGACGTAACGCAGTCCTTTATGCAGGTGAAGTTAACTGGGATGCTGCAGGTATTTCAGAGTCTGAGCCACGCAAGATCGAAATGGTTCTCAAGACAGGCCAACCTGTACTCGTTCAAGTAACAAAGGATCCAATCGGTCAAAAGGGTGCACGACTTACAAGTCAGATCTCACTTCCTGGTCGCTATGTGGTCTTTGTTCCTGGCGGTGGAATGTCAGGTATTTCAAAGCGTCTGCCTGAATCTGAGCGCACACGCCTTAAGTCAATCCTGAAGAATTTGATTCCAGATACAGCAGGTGTCATCGTCCGAACAGCAGCAGAGGGTGTTTCCGAGGAAGAGCTCACTGCAGATGTCGAGCGCTTAAAGGCGCAATGGGAAGATATTTATCAGAAGTCAGAAAATCCAAACTTCCACGCTCCAGCTCTTCTGCTCTCAGAGCCAGATCTTGCTGTGCGAGTCATTCGCGATATCTTCAATGAGGATTTCCGTAAGTTAACAATTCAGGGCAATGAGGCGTGGGAAGAAATCAGCTCATACCTCGGCTCAATCGCTCCAGAGCTATCTACTCGACTTGAGAAGTATTCAGGTAATGGCGACCTCTTTGCAGATTACAGAGTTGAAGAGCAGCTTGCGAAAGCATTCGACCGCAAGGTCTACCTTCCTTCTGGTGGATCACTGGTTATCGATCGCACCGAAGCCATGGTTGTAATCGATGTCAACACCGGTAAGTTCATCGGCAAGGGTGGAAACCTTGAAGAGACAGTCACAAAGAATAACCTTGAGGCTGCAGAAGAGATTGCTCGTCAATTACGCCTTCGCGACCTTGGCGGAATCGTTGTTATCGACTTTATCGATATGGTTCTTGAATCCAACCGTGAGGCAGTTCTTCGACGCCTTATCGAATGCCTTGGTCGCGATCGCACCAAGCATCAGGTTGCAGAGGTAACTTCATTGGGACTTGTGCAGATGACACGTAAGCGCGTCGGCCAAGGACTTATTGAGGCTTTCTCAACAACATGTGATTCATGTAATGGTCGCGGCATTCATATCCATATGGATCCAGTAAAGATGAAGGCTCCGATGCCTCAGGTAAATTCTCAGAGCGCACAGCATCCAGATCTTGCCGATAATGAGGAAGAGTCTGCTACTGAGCACGAGTTCCATGAGACCCTCAACAGTGAGTTAATTGGCGATGGGGTTGCCGGGGAGTCTGAGCCAGATGCAGTTGTGAGCCCTAAGGGCAAGCGCCGCCGTCGCGCCGCGAGCTCTGGAGTGATTACCGCCTAGTTCTGCCCAAGATTTCCCAGATTTACCCCGATTTGACCCTATAGGTGCGAAATCCGTATCCTTAGCGTCTGCCCGAGGCACCCCCTCAGGCGTAATATCTAAGAACAGAGGTTTAAGCGTGTACGCAATCGTAAAAGCTGGCGGTCGCCAGGAGAAGGTAACAGTGGGCGAGACCATCACTGTTGACCGTATTGATGCAAAGATCGGCGCATCAGTTAACTTCCCAACGCTCCTCGTAGTAGATGGCGCAAATGTCACTACTGATCCAAAGGTTCTCGCAGGCGTAACAGTCACTGGCGAAGTTCTTGAAGAGACAAAGGGTCCAAAGATCGACATCCTTCGTTACAAGAACAAGACAGGTCACCGTCGTCGTCAAGGTTTCCGTGCTCAGCACACACTAGTAAAGATCACCGCTATCAGCGGTGCTAAGTAATCGCGAAAGTTAAAGGAGTCAGATAAATGGCAAGTAAGAAGGGTGTCTCCTCGACACGTAACGGTCGCGATTCCAATCCACAGTACCTCGGCATTAAGCGCTTCGGCGGCCAGGTCGTAAACGCAGGCGAGATCCTCGTACGTCAGCGTGGAACACACTTCCACCCAGGCGCAAATGTTGGTCGCGGTAAGGATGACACTCTCTTCGCACTCGCTGGTGGATCAGTTGAGTTCGGTCGCGCTCGCGGTCGTCGCGTAGTGAATGTAGTTCCTGCAGTTTAATTAAGGTTTCTCTTAAGAGAGCGGGCCGCATTTAGCGCGGTCCGCTTTTTTATTACAGCAGTAAGTGAAAAACAATAAATAATTGATTAAGGCCCCAAGTAGAGAAGGAGTAGTTCGATGACAACATTCGTTGATCGCGTGCAGCTCTTTGCTACCGGCGGAAAAGGCGGAGATGGTTGCGTCTCTGTAAAGCGCGAGAAGTTCAAGCCACTCGGCGGCCCAGATGGCGGCAATGGTGGACGCGGCGGAGATGTCATTCTCGTAGTTGATTCTTCCGTGACCACACTTCTTGATTTCCACCACTCACCACATCGCAAAGCAACATCTGGCCATCAAGGCTATGGCGATCGTAAAGATGGCGTATCGGGTGAGGACATCATCTTGCCTGTTCCTAATGGAACAGTGATCTATGAAAATGGTGTGCAGATTGCAGACCTCGTTGGAATCGGAACAACATTCTTAGCTGCACGCGGTGGAATGGGTGGCCTTGGCAACAACTCACTCGCATCATCAAAGCGTCGTGCACCTGGATTTGCACTCTTAGGTGAGCCAGGTGAAGAACGCATACTCACTCTTGAACTTAAATCCGTTGCAGATATTGCACTCGTTGGATTCCCATCTGCCGGAAAGTCCTCGCTCATTGCAGCGGTTTCTGCAGCGCGCCCCAAGATTGCTGATTATCCATTTACAACACTCGTTCCTAACCTTGGCGTTGTCCAGGCTGGAGATACTCGCTTCACGGTGGCAGATGTTCCAGGCCTTATTCCTGGGGCATCAGAGGGCAAGGGCCTTGGTCTTCAATTCCTTCGCCATGTCGAGCGTTGTGTTGCTCTAGTGCATGTGCTTGATTGTGGAACTCTTGAGACAGAGCGAAATCCAATCGATGACCTAGATGCAATCGAGAATGAACTCAAGCTTTATGGTGGACTTGAAGATCGTAAGCGAATTGTTGCCCTCAATAAAGTAGACCTTCCTGATGGCGCTGCAATGGCCGATATGGTCGAAGATCAACTGAAAGCGCGCGGTTACGACGTTTATAAGGTTTCAGCTGCTACTCGCGAGGGCCTTCAGGATTTGATGTATGCGATGGCGCGCCTTGTACAGGCAGAGCGCACCGCCGCAAAGTCTGAAGAGCGCACGCGAATCATATTGCGCCCAACAGCTGTTGATGATTCAGGCTTTAGCGTGCAGGTTAATGGAGATGGCTCATTCTCAGTTCGTGGAGCGAAGGTTTATCGTTGGGTACTTCAAACAAACTTTAAGAATGCAGAAGCAATCGGATATCTTGCAGATCGCCTGGCACAGCTTGGTGTTGAAAAGGCCCTTTACAAAGCTGGAGCGGTAGCTGGTTCTGAAGTTCGAATCGGCTCTGGAATCAATGAAGTTGTCTTCGATTGGGAGCCAACTATCGAAGCAGGTGCTGAGCAGCTTGCAGGGTTCTTGCATCGTCGCGGAGAAGATTCACGCCTTGAGGGGACATGGAATGCTCCTGAACGCGAGAAAGACATGCTCTCAGATGAAGAAATTGCAGAGCAGTGGGAGTACAAAGTTTCAGATCCTCATACACCTCAGGTTATTGAGGCAATTGATGAGACTAAAGAAGAGAGCGAGAAAGAGTAATGAATCGCACGGCAGTAACTGACGCCAAGCGCATCGTCCTTAAGGTCGGTTCATCTTCGCTGACAGGTTCTGCTGGTTCAGCCCTCGATTCATTGGCAGTTTCAAAGGTTGTCGAACTCGCCACTTCTCTTCGTGTACGCGGAGCAGAAGTTCTGATCGTCTCATCGGGTGCTATCGCAGCAGGACTTGCGCCGCTGAAACTGACATCACGACCAAAGGATCTTCCTACGCAACAAGCGGCAGCATCGGTCGGTCAGGGTTTGCTCATTGCAAAGTACAACGAGCTCTTCTCTGCACATTCGATTGTCTCTTCACAAGTATTGCTCACCACAGAAGATGTAGTGCGTCGCTCGCACTACAACACTGCGCAGCAGACTCTTTCACGTTTACTTGCACTCGGGGTAGTTCCGATTATTAACGAAAATGACTCTGTGGGTACTGCTGAAATTCGCTTTGGCGATAACGATCGACTTGCAGCCCTTGTTGCTCTACTTATTCAAGCCGATCTCTTAGTTCTGATCTCCGATGTTGACGCTCTCTATGATGCACATCCCTCACAACCAGGTGCTTCTGCAATTCATGATGTAAAGAGCTTTACTGACATCGATTCAGTCGAAGTTGGGGGAGCAGGAGCTGCCGGTGTTGGAAGTGGCGGCATGGTGACAAAGATTGAAGCTGCTCGAATTGCAACATCTGCTGGCACGCCAATGCTTCTTACATCACTTGCTCAATCTGCCGATGCGCTTTTAGGTAAAGAGCTTGGCACAATTTTTCATGCTCAAGGATCACGGACGAATTCTCGACTTCTTTGGCTTGCACATGCCTCATCCGCACGAGGTCGATTGGTACTCGATGACGGAGCTGTCATAGCAATTCTAGAGAAGGGAGTCTCCCTTCTTCCAGCTGGTGTCACCGCAGTTGAAGGAGAGTTTGCAGCAGGTGATACCGTCGAGCTATCTAGTAAAAATGGAAAAGTAATTGCCCGTGGCCTGGTGGCCTTTGATTCGGTAGAAATTCCTCAGATGTTGGGCCGCTCGACAAAAGAACTCGCCGCAGCCCTAGGGGCCGAGTATGAGCGTGAGCTCGTGCATCGTGACGATTTAGTCTTGCTTTAGTAAATTAAACCCATGCGTCTACGCCTTGGCATTTTGCTTGCCTCCGTCTTCGCATCATTGCTATCTCCAATTTCTCAGACTGCACAAGCCTTTGGCGGCTACGCATCCGCACCCACCTCGCTCACCCAGACTGCTATCGCCGGGGGAATCAGAGTTACATGGTCTACGCCAACTGATGTCGATACTGGCGTTACGGGATATCGGGTTGAGTATTCAACAACAGGCACATCAGGTACTTGGACAACTGCCACAACTACAAATAGCTCGACATTTACCTATGACATTCTTGGTTTAAGCCAAGTCTCAACTTATGTGCGAGTTGCTGCAACCACTGCTGCGGGAGTTGGAACTTATGGTTATCCATGGGAAACAATTTATTCAACGAGCGCTCTCAGACGTGATTCCAGTGGGAATGTCTCATATGACTCTGGTTATGGGCTCTCGACCATGGGAAGTCAGGCATCAAATACCTACGCCTCTGCATCATTTACCCGAGTTAAATATCGTATGGAGACGACCATCTCCAGTGTGGCACGATATGTTGAAACCGATTTCTATAAGTGGAGCCATGGTGGAGCAACTGGATCGACTTCGTTAACCACTCAACCCACGATTTCTGGCATCGCAGTCCCTAGCCTCAACGCAGGTCAGAGATGGCACGTCCAGGCTAATGTCACTGATTTGAATATCTTTTCAAATCACACCTCAGTGGCCAAAGCCTTAGGTGCAAATGGACGACTAGAGATTTGGCCATTTGACTACGGAACCACAGTATCGGGACTTTCAACACCTGGAAACACAAATACTTACGATTCCGATGACACACCTTCTACGGCGGGTTCGTATGCATCTTTTCAGGTACACGATCTCACCAACAATAAGGTGGTGTTTGCTTGGAATAACACAGGAAATGGGAATACTTTCAGCGCAGAAGTGGGATATGGAACAAACACAGGAAATAATCCAGATTGGACCTTCTGTTCGCAAGGTGGTCTCAACGGGTCATGTACCTTGCCTAGTGCGTTTAAGTTATTGATTTACATCAATCCAGCTATAACCCCACTTGCAGACGCAACTCCGCCTACCGTGACCAGAATCGATTCTCGATTGCTTGGAAAGAACGGTGACACTCTTACTGTTCGTTCAACTGAGATAGGAACCGTATACCTGGTCAATCAATCTGTGGCAGTCTCGAGCCTCTCGAACATAACTGCTGCGGCTGCAGGAAACAAGAATTCCGTTTCAATTTCAACGGTTAATACAAATACGGTGTTAACACTCAGCGGGCTCAATGACGGTTTCTATAACTTATATGCAGTAGATAGCGCTAACAATGTTTCTACGGGGGTTCTCTCCACTATCAGGGTGGATAACACGGCACCGACTGCCAGCTCAATTGCTGTCAACAGCACAGGTAACTCTGTCGTCATCACCGGAAGTGAGACACTTACCAACACTCTGTCGGTAAATGGAATTTACGCAATTAGTGATAGCGGATCTGCAATCTCAGTGACGGGTGTCTCATTCTCGGGCAGCACCGCCACTCTCTCGCTTTCAAGAGCTATCCCCGCTAATGCCACTGTCTATTTCACCTATACCCCTGCCGGCGGTGATGCTCGTGGGCGGATCAAGGATGAGGCAGGAAATGAGCTTGCAGCTATTGCAAGGCGGACGATCACCAATAACTCCACATCTGCAATCACTGTCACTCTCTCAGTTCCAGATCCACTCTCCAAAGGAGTCTCGGTCACAATCTCTACGACAGTATCTGTAGAGGGAAGAGTGACATTTACGATTTCGGGCAAGAGAATCAATGGTTGCTTTAATAGGAGTGCCAGTGGAACAACTCCTATAACAATCAGCTGCACATTCAAGCCAGCGATAACAGCTCGCGCCAGCATCTCAGCAACACTGACACCGACACTCAGCGCATATCCGCAGACCTCTTCCACAGTAGAGCGTTTCATTCTCAAAAGAACAACTACCCGCTAACAATCGATTAAGACGGGTAGACTGGCCACATGGATGCACAGGCTCTTGTTGCGCAATTAGCGGATAAAGCTCGTTTAGCTGCGCGCTCACTCTCGACTGCCTCTGGATCCGAACGTAAGGCGGTCCTTGAAGCGATCGCGTCGGCACTTCTTGAACGCTCTTCTGAGATTCTTACAGCTAATGAACTTGATATGAAGTCAGCACGCGAAGAGGGTATGCATCCACAGATGCAAGATCGACTCCTTCTTACTGCAGAGCGCATCCAAGGGATGGCAGATGGTGCTCGTCTTGTTGCCGAGTTGGAAGATCCATTGGGACGAACATTAAAGGAATCTACTCTTGCTAATGGTCTGCACTTGCGCCAGCTCTCTGTTCCATTCGGTGTTATCGGCATGGTTTATGAAGCTCGCCCCAATGTGACAGTTGATGCCGCAGTGATTCTCTTAATGTCTGGAAACGCCGCCCTTCTGCGTGGATCCTCCACAGCTTGCAATAGCAATGAGATTCTTCTCAAGGTAATGAAGGATGCGATTGCCAGCACATCGATTGACCCGGAAGTTCTCCAGCTTGTGCCATCAGATGATCGCTCGACGGTTAAAGCTCTGCTGACTGCCCGAGGAAAAGTGGATCTTGTGATTCCGCGGGGAAGTGCTCAGTTAATTCGAATGGTTGTAGATGAGGCAACAGTTCCAACAATTGAAACCGGTGCTGGCGTCTGCCATGTCTTTATTGATGAGTTCGCCGATATCGCAAGAGCTTTGCCAATTGTTCTTAACTCAAAGACTCATCGTCCATCGGTATGCAATGCAGCAGAAACTTTGCTGGTGCATAAAGCTATAGCCCCAACATTTTTACCACTAGCTCTGAAAGCTTTGAATGATGCTGGAGTTGTCCTTCATGGCGATGTGACAGTTCAGAAGGTAGCTGAGAAATTTGGCATCCCTTCGACTCTTGCAACTGAAGATAACTGGTGCACCGAGTACGGAATTCTTGAAATGAATGTGGCCGTTGTTGACTCTGTAGACGCTGCAGCCGATCACATCGCCAAATACGGCACCAATCACACAGAAGCTATCGTCACAGAGAACCAGGCCAGTGCTGATCGCTTTATCGCCTTGGCAGATTGCGCAGCGGTAATGGTCAATGCATCAACTCGATTTACTGATGGTGAGCAGATGGGATTTGGCGCCGAGATAGGCATCTCCAATCAGAAACTTCATGCCCGCGGCCCTATGGGCCTTGAAGCCATGACAACTGCCACATGGATTGTTACTGGAAATGGGCAGATTCGCATCTAATTCGGTTATTTGACCCTAGTTTTATAGACTTCCGCTCATGAGCACACTCTCTCGCGATGAAGTCGCAAAGTTGGCAGGGCTAGCACGTATCGAAATGACCGAGTCAGAACTCGTGGAGATCGCTTCACAATTCGGAACCATTCTTGATGCAGTAGCTCGCGTACAAGAGCTTGATCTAGATGGAGTGAAGGCAACCTCTCACCCACAGCCTATTGAGAACATCGCTCGTCCCGATGTAGTTGCGCCAAGCCTTACGCCAGCACAGGCTCTCTCTGGAGCGCCCGCGCAAGAAGAGCAACGTTTTCGTGTGCCACAGATTTTGGGAGAGGAGTAACCCATGATCTTCTCAACAGCGGCTCAGATGGCAGATGCTCTTTCGAAGAAAGAGATCACTTCTGTAGAACTTACTCAAGCTCACCTTGATCGCATCGGCGATGTCGATGGTGATGTTAAGGCCTTCCTTCATGTAGATAAAGATGGAGCTCTTGCTCAAGCTGCAGCTGTCGATGCAGAACGCGCTTCAGGAAAATCAATGGCACCACTCGCAGGCGTCCCTCTTGCGCTCAAAGATGTTCTTGCGCAGAAGGGTGTTCCTACAACTGCAGGATCAAAGATTTTGCAGGGGTGGAAGCCGCCGTATGACTCAACTGTTGTATCAAAGCTTAAAGATGCTGGCGTAGTTATTTTGGGTAAGACCAATATGGATGAGTTCGCGATGGGTTCTTCTACTGAGAACAGCGGATATGGTCCAACTTTTAACCCATGGGATTTATCTCGCACACCTGGTGGTTCATCTGGTGGATCATCTGCGGCAGTTGCATCTTTTGAGGCACCACTTGCAATTGGTTCAGATACTGGTGGATCCATTCGCCAACCTGCAGCTCTCACAGGAATTGTCGGAGTCCGCCCCACATATGGCGCAGTCTCTCGCTATGGCTTGATTGCGTATTCATCATCACTTGATCAGGCAGGCCCTTTCGGTCGCACCGTTCTTGATACTGCAATGCTGCATGAGGTTATTGCAGGCCATGATGCCCACGATGCGACTTCGATTAACGCACCGGTTCCAGGCGTTGTTGCTGCAGCAAAGAGCGGTGATGTTAAGGCAATGAAGATTGGTGTGATTAAGCAGTTGCAAGGCGAGGGATATCAGAAGGGTGTTCAAACACGCTTTACTGAATCACTTGATCTCCTTGCTTCTCTAGGGGCAGAAATCGTTGAGGTGGATTGCCCAAGCTTTGAATATGCACTCGCTGCCTACTATTTGATCGCTCCATCAGAGTGCTCTTCAAACCTGGCCCGTTTTGACGCGATGCGGTATGGCCTTCGCACAGGCGATGAAGGGGGAGCATCTGCAGAGGCTGTTATGGCTGCAACCCGTGATGCAGGATTTGGCCGCGAGGTGAAGCGCCGCATCATCCTTGGAACATATGCACTCTCATCTGGTTATTACGATGCTTACTATGGCAGCGCACAGAAGATTCGCACCTTGATCATCCAAGATTATGCAAAGGCCTTTGCTTCAGCGGATGTACTTGTCTCTCCAACTGCGCCAACTACTGCCTACAAGATCGGCGAAAAGGTTGATGATCCAATGGCGATGTACTTAGGCGATGTTGCAACTATCCCAGTAAACCTTGCAGGCATCTGTGGAATGTCACTTCCTGCAGGCCTTGCTGAGGAAGATAACTTGCCAGTTGGTTTCCAGATTATGGCTCCTGCAATGCAGGATCAACGTCTTTATCAGGCCGGTGCCGCACTTGAAGCTGCGCTCATCTCTAAGTGGGGTGGCACCTTGATATCAAAGGCTCCTGCGCTGGGAGGTAAGAAGTAATGGCGTTAAATTACGATGAGGTTGTAGCAAAGTACAACCCAGTATTGGGCCTTGAGGTACACGTTGAGCTCAATACCGAGTCAAAGATGTTCTGCTCATGTGCAACAACATTCGGCGCAGAGCCAAATACTCAAACATGTCCGGTCTGCCTCGCTCTTCCTGGTGCACTTCCAGTAGTCAATGAGAAGGCTATTGAGTCCACAATCAAGATCGGTCTCGCTCTTAACTGCAGCATTGCGCCATATAGCCGATTTGCACGTAAGAACTACTTCTATCCCGATATGCCAAAGAACTTCCAGATCTCTCAATATGACGAGCCAATCTGTTTCGATGGTTACGTCGATGTTGAGATTGAGACTGAAGAAGGTCCGAAGCAATTCCGCATCGAGGTAGAGCGCGTTCATATGGAGGAAGACACAGGTAAGTCACTTCACGTAGGTGGTGCAACTGGTCGTATCCATGGCGCTGATTACTCTCTTCTGGATTACAACCGAGCAGGAATTCCTCTAGTTGAAATCGTCACAAAGATTGTTCCTGGCACAGGTAAGTACGCACCCGAGGTTGCTAAGGCATATGTTGCAGAACTACGCGACATTTTGCGCGGTCTTGGCGTATCTGATGTAAAGATGGAACAGGGCTCACTTCGCTGTGATGCCAACGTCTCATTGATGTTTAAAGATGCTACAGAGCTCGGAACACGTTCTGAGACTAAGAACGTCAACTCATTGCGCTCCGTTGAGCGCGCAATCCGTGGCGAGATGTTGCGCCACGCAGAAATCCTTGAAACAGGCGGCAAGGTCAAGCAGGAGACTCGCCACTTCCAAGAGGACACAGGCCTTACTCGCTCTGGTCGCTCTAAAGAGCAGGCTGAGGATTATCGCTACTTCCCAGATCCTGATTTGGTTCCCGTTAAGCCCGATGCTGCATGGATTGAGACTCTTCGCGCTGGCCTCCCTGAGCGTCCATCGATTCGCAGAAAGCGCCTTAAGGAGCAATGGGCTGTTCCAGATAAAGAATTTGCTGCGATGGTCAACGCCGATGTTCTCGACATAGTTGAGCAGACCGTTCTACTGGGAGCAGATCCAACCAAGGCGCGCACATGGTGGCTGGGTGAGATCTCACGCATTGCAAATGATCAAGGTGTTGCAATCGCAGAGCTCTCAATTACGCCAGCAGATGTCGCTGAGTTGATCGCACTCGTTGCATCAGGTGAGCTCACAGATAAGTTAGCTCGTCAGGTTGTTGAAGGCGTCGTTGCCGGAGAAGGCAAGCCTTCAGAGGTTGTAGCAAAGCGCGGCATCAAGGTAGTAAACGATGATGGCGCTCTGATGGTTGCAATCGAAAAAGTATGTGCAGCTCAGTCAGATACTGCCGAGAAAGTTCGTGGTGGACACTTGCCAGCGGCCGGCGCGCTCATTGGCGCTGTGATGAAAGAGACCGCAGGACAGGCAGATGCCGCCAAGGTTCGCGAGCTCTTGCTCAAGTTCCTCGGGCAATAAACTTCCAAGAGAAACCCCCGCCCAAGATATGTCTTTGGCGGGGGTTTCCTGATTGTTTCAACGAGCAGCATGTATCTACTTTCGCATACAACGGCGAAAGGAAATGTATTGTCCAATTCAATTCGAACAAGAGTAATTACTGCTTTGCTCACCGCCCTTTTAGTAGGCTGCATTGGAACTCAATCATCAGTTGCGGATGAAATCAACCACGATGATGATGTCTCTCAGATAACCTCCATCACGTCCTCACTTAAAGAAAAAAACCTAAGACAAGAAAGCAATTCTGAAAAAGTAAGTGGACCTGCATTATCCCAGAGTTCTAACATCAGTTCGGTGACAGTAAGTTCAATTTCTACTGATTCAATTATCGACTCCCTCAAATGGGCATGCAAGGTCACATTAACTCTTGTTGGTATAGGTGCGTGGATCACGACGGTTTACTACTCAGGAGGAATTCTGTTAACGGTTTCCAACTGGGTTATTCGTTATGTCACGGTTCCTTCATTGCTTTGTAATTGGCTTTAGGGAGGATATGGAGATGATTTGGTACAAAATAATGTTAACGCTCGAAACAATGACGATTTGGTTATTGCTGAGAAAGCATGGCTACTTCGATGGCCTCACTCTTAATCCTAAGTCAATCAAACGGAGGGATAATAGAGATGGAGACTTAAACGCGTAACTAAGAGTTTCCAATTTTAACCAAATAAAAACTCCGCCAAGCTATGTGCCTGGCGGAGTTTTCATTGTGAAGTACTAGTGCATTCCTGCGCCTTCTGCTTCGACAAGTGAGTCCTTGCCGATATTGATAAAGAAGAAGAGCACTATTGCTCCAACAAAGAGAAGGCCGGCACTGAACTGGAAGGCCGTTGTGAAGCCGTTTGTCACAGCATAGGCCTGTCCTATCATGTCAGTTGGTTCAATTGCATTATCAGTTCGGTAGTTACCTGCTGCAGTGAGTGCAACGGTGCTGAGCAGAGCAGTTCCAAGTGAGCCACCAATCTGCTGTGAAGTGTTGACCATCGCACTTGCAACACCTGTGTCATGGCTTGAAACAGCGTGCAGTGATGTTGAAGTCAATGGAATAAAGACAAGCGCCATTCCGCTAGACATGATCAACAGTGAAGGCACAACATGTGTTGCGTATGCTGTCTCTGGCGTGATTCGGGTCAACATCAGCAGACCAATACCAGCGGCGATAAGTCCAGGCACCATAAGTGGCTTTGGTCCTACCTTAGGCAATAGCTGTGATGCGATACCTGCAAAGACGATAATTCCTGCTGTAAATGGCAAGAATGCAAAGCCAGCCTTCAGCGCTGAGAACTGGAGAACTTCCTGAAGATAAACACCAAGGAAGTAGAACATTGAGAAGAGTCCAGCGCCCACAACAAGTGAACCCAGGTATGAACCACCACGGTTGCGCTCTGTGATGACACGAAGAGGCATCATTGGATTCTTCACCTTAGTTTCGATGATGATAAATGCGCCTAGGAATACTGCAGCTGCAACAAAGTAAGTGATTGTTGAAGTTGATGTCCAGCCTGTGCCTGGCGTGGCGGCTTGGCTAAATCCATAGGTAAGAGCGAAGAGACCAGCTGTTGCGGTGATTGCACCAGGAACGTCATATGACTTATCGCCATCAGCCTTTGACTCATGAACGTATTTGATTGCCAAGATTGCAGCAATGATTGCAATAGGTGTGTTCACGCCAAGGCACCAGCCCCATGAAGCGTACTCAGTCAGCACGCCACCAGCGATTAAGCCGATTGCAGCTCCACCACCTGAGATTGCGCCGATGACGCCAAAAGCCTTCGCACGTTCTTTTGGAATAGTAAATGTCTCAGAGATGATTGCAAGTGTTGCTGGTGCAAGAAGAGCACCGAAGACACCCTGAAGTGCACGTGAGGCAAAGAGCATCTCTTGGTTAATTGCGAGACCACCGATTGCAGATGCTGCAGCAAAGCCAAGGAGACCAATAATGAAGATCTTCTTACGACCAACATAATCACCGATGCGTCCACCAAGTAACAGGAGCGATCCAAAGGCAAGGGTGTAGGCAGTGATAATCCACTGTGCATCCT
>JACCDN010564945.1_pt1 | contig 27283 bp, 17 predicted proteins | sample 7441691 | NCBI WGS metagenome assembly JACCDN01 (sample SAMN15323439, study PRJNA562643) | freshwater metagenome | isolation source: river surface water | place: USA:Blue River Watershed | collected 2017-08-16 | reverse complement strand
TAAACTTCTCTGCTGTTAAATCCGGCCTATTAACATATCCATATGATACCCCCTCTCCTCCCACATATATCTCCCCTTTGCTCCCCATCGGAACTAAGTTCTGCTCCTCATCCAATATATATATTACCGTATTACCTATTCCCTTTCCTATAATTGAGATATCTTGATTATAGATATCGAGTATTTTTTTATTAAAATTAAAAAATAAAGAATCAGCGCATATTTCAGATGAACCGTAAAGGTTTAAAACTAAGTCTGAAAAATTTTCCTTTACTCTGTTTAATATTCCCAAAGTGGATTTTTCACCACTTAAAATTATTCTATTAAAATTAAAATTATAGCCAGAATCTAATATTGATTCTAAAAAAGAAGGAATAGCAGTAATGTAACTAACATGATTTCTAAAACAAAATTTTGAAAATTCCTTTAAATCTATAAGATCTTCGCTTTGTACTATTACATATTTAATACCTTTAATAAGGGGCCCCCAAATTTCTGAAATAAAGTCAACAAAAGATTGAGTAGTTTTTTGACATAATACATCATTTTTGTTTACTGGAAATTCTTCCATCATCCATTTGATACGGTTTACTATATTAGTATGGGATAAAATTATACCTTTAGGAAAACCCGTTGATCCAGAACTATATACTATATGGCTAGGGTATAATGAATTAAATTTGTTAATCTGGTGGAATGAAGATTCATTATTGGAAAAAAAACCATATGAAATCGTTTTAACAGAAGGAATAAAAAAACTATATTCATCTGCCTTATTTATAAGAACCAACTCAGCTTTACTATCTGTTATTTGATACTTAATTTTATGAATTGGATGTTTTGGATCAATTGTTAAAACTGTACATCCTATTTTTACTATAGCAAGAATTGAAATAGTTAACTCATTACTTCTATTTAAAATAGTAGCAATAACTTGATTAGGCTGTATTTTATGAATAACTGTTAGATCGTAAGCAAGATCATCAGACTTTTTATCTAAATAACTATAGCTTAAATGAATATTTTTTTGTACCGTAGCTATAGTGTCGGGTATCTCTTTTACTTTTTCTTGAAAAAGCTCAATAAGATTTTTATTACAATCAAATTTTTTATTACATGTATTAAGGATATCAATATTTTCTAAATCTTGCTCCTTTGTTATTAATAAATCCCCTAAGCAAGTATCCCCATTGACACTTACTAGGTTTTTTATTAACTGACTTATCATATCAGCAATTGATTCAATTTGATTTAAAGACAAAGAATATCCATCATAACTTAGCCTAAACTCTAATTCTTCATTTGGTATTACTGTAATTGCAAGTGCATATCCTGTTTTTTCATACGAAGAAATGCATTTAATTGATATATCAATATTAAGTTCTTGCTCTTGAACTGAGGGATAATTTTCATAGATTAATATACTGTCGAATAATTTATCACCAACAATATTTTGGTCTCTTTGTATATCGGCTAAACTTGTATAACCATGATTTTGTGATGAAGCTATAGTAGCTTTAATACATTCTAAAAAACTAGCAAATTTAACATTATACTTAAGTTTAATACGTAAAGGTATTGTATTAATAAATATTCCAATAATGTCTTCAATATTAGGCAAATCAACTTGCCTACCTGAAATTGTAACCCCAAATACTACATCCTTTTGAAGAGTGAGTTTAGATATTATAATACTCCAAATAGCTTGAATCATTACGCTCATTGTAATTCCAAAATAAGTAGCTAAAGCTTTAAGCTGTTTAGAAAGTACTTTATCTAGCTTTAAAATATATTCGCCATCTTCACTATTTTCTACTCCACCTATTTTAGTTTGTATACAATCCTTTAAGGCTTCATTCCAATATGATCTAGCTTGATATTGGTTACAAGATTTCAACCATGCTATATATTCACTATAATTTTTCCTTTGTAATAGATTTATTTCTTTTTTGTTAACTAATAAATAGTAAATTCTATTTACTTCACCTAATATTATTGCAAGGGACCAACCATCTATTATGATATGATGCTGGTTCCATACAAAATAATTTCTATTTTCACCTATTTCAATTAAATTGAACCGCATCAAAATAGGCTTATTAAGATTAAATCCTATTTCTCTTTCATTCTTTAGTAATTTATCTAAATTTTCCTTAATTAAACTATCTTTATAACCCTTCCATGACAATTCTTTCCAATCTATATCTACTTTTCTATGAATTACTTGAACTGGTTCACTTAATTTTTCCCAAAGAAAAGAGGCTCTAAGTGCTTCATTGTTTTCAATTATGATTTCCCAAGCTTTTTTCCAAGCTATAATATCTAACTTACCTTCTATCTCATAAACCCCTTGGATAAAATATTTATCTTTCCCACCATAAGCCCTACCTTCATAAATAGTTTCAAACAATATTCCTGATTGAATTGGAGAAAGCTCATATATATTTTGTATATTTTTATTTTTCATTTTATATTATTAATTTATTTAGGTAGGATACTTATTTTGAAAATTCGTGCTCTACAATAATAACCTAGAATTTATTGGATTATCTTTATTCCTTGACTTATAAATATCTCTTGTAATATTTACTCTCTTTAACCATCTATCATTACCGTCATATTTAGGAATAAAAGAATCTCTACCATGAACACATAAAGCATTATCAATCAATAAAAGGTCTCCTGGTTTTAAAACTAGTTTCTTAAGTGAACTATTTATAAGATTTATTAATTTATTTAAAGCAGAACTAGCATTTACATCACCATCGATGACATCCATAAAATAATAATCTATTCTTATAAAAGGTTTATTTCTATCCCCATATAAAACAGAGTTGATGTACGGATTTTCTTTTTTATCTAAAGCTTTATGGGAAGAAACTTTATTAAAAATAAATCTTGGTTCAAATAAAATATCATATTCAGAACCAGATAAATCTAAAGAATTTATAGAACAATATGTTGTTGGAACCTCTTGTTCATTTTTTAAGCATAACAGACACAGATAATCACTTGAAAATGGATGAAAAGCCTCTTCTGTATGCCAGTGTATTAATTGATATGATCCTGTACTTTCTTGACTATTCTCATGTTCTTTTATAGGAAAAATATCATGTATCAATCGAGAATTTTGTTCTGCTTTCCATCCAAAAATTTGTCCAAGAAGAGAACTAATTAAACATATTAAAATTTCAGCTTTAAAAGAACCATATGAACTTTTATTAATAAAATTATCTAAAAATATTTTTGATGGAGTTTTCCCACAATCTTCTATCATAAGATTAGATATTAAACATATCCTATCTTTATCTGTAACTGAGATTTGAAAATTCTTAACAAATTTAATAATTTTAGGAGGTAATTCACAAGAAAGAAAAGTTAAATTATTTAATATTGCCTCTTTATCAAATTTTTCAATATTAACCAAATTTAAATTTGCATTTATTAAATTATTTATAATATTGCTATCATACTCATTGAGAAATAAAGAATTTTTCACTATAGCCTAAAATTATTAATTAATTTCTAAAGTTTCACATATGCTAACTAATTTGAATTCTATAATTTATAGTTTTCTTATTGAGTACTTATAATATTCAATTAATCATTTAACTATACTATCAATATTAAGCTTCATCTAGCATTATAATTTTATTAGATCAAATTTTATTTGAATAGCAAATTATTTTTAAGGATAATATAATAATTTTTTATAGTGTATTAATTTATGAATGAGCCAAACTCAAAATCTAATAATTATTATAATGGATCATTAACTTTACGCTCATTAGTAAATAATGAATATTTAGTGAAAATTATCCAAAAAAAATACGATCTAGAAATTATTACATCTTGTCGTTTAATAAAATTCGGAGGAAGCAACGATATATTTTCTATCTCTTCTTCAAAAGGACAATTTATATTAAAGATTTTTTTTAAAAGGCAATGTTGGAACTACACTAAAGAACACTATCTATTTGAATTAGAGTTACAAGAATTTTTAAATTCCAATGAGATCTCTACATCTAGACCAGTTAAAAATAAATTAGGAGAACTAATAGATACTATTGATCTACCAGAAGGACTAAGATTTTTTTCTATATATGAACATTCATACGGAGAAAAATGGGATCATATAACGCTAAATGACCAAAGAATAAAAACCCTTGGAGCTACAATAGCAAAATTTCATCTTATCTCGCAAAAATTTGTAAATAAAAATACTGCAACTAGAAATCTAGACATAGATTTTTTACTCGATAAAGCATGGCTAAGTATATCTAATTTTGTTACTCTTCCTTCTAAATCTATTAAGAATGAGTTAAATAATATATATATTAATCTAAAGTCTGAATATAATACTTTCCCAGTCCAAAATTTAGAATTAATTCATGGAGATATTCATGCCGGAAATCATTTTTATGAACCTAATATAAAAAAAATAACTTTACTCGATTTTGAACTGGCTGGATATGGATTTCTTAATTATGAATTTTCTGTGTTAAAATGGGATCTAATACAAAATTCTCATAATAAAGATTTTATTGCCAAAGTAATGGATGAATTCTTAAATGGTTATATCAGTCAAAACACTATAGCAGTAGATTACAATCTAATAAATTTTTTTGTTAAAGTTAGATATTTCTTTATGTTAGGCTCAAGCTTCCTATTTTATCCGGACAAGGTAGAACTTAACAATGAATATGTACTTAATAGAATTATAGATTTAGTAAAAAAACTAGAAAAATAAAATAATTTTTTCTTATAATCTGATTTATTTAAGATAAAAAATAGTTTTTAAAAATGATATTAAATCGAAATATATATTTTGTTATTAGCTCTATAGAATTGGTAAAAAAATTCTAATGAAATAAAAAAATATCTTTGTGATCAGGAATTATCAAAACTAAATAGTTACTATTTTTATGAAGATAAATTGCTCTCCATCTGATATAAATATACAATATAATCATTACGGCAAACCTTTTATTACTAGACCTACAAATATATATTTTAATATTTCACATTCTATGAATTTTGTTGTTGTAGTTTTTTACAACCATCCAATAGGAGTAGAGATTGAATATACTCAAAAATTTAATGATGGTTTAATAAGCGAAGGGTTTTTTTCATCAAATGAAATAATTTATCTTAATTCATATATGGACCTACCCGATAATGCAAGAAAAAATAATACTAATAGCAAAAAAAATCAAAATTCATTCATGTATCCGACTTATAGTGAAGTGAAGTAAATTAGCCTCTCAACCTATTACTACAGCCCTTGTATCTTGATATTGCTTTTAGTAAATAACTGAAGGATACTTAGGGGCACTTAAGTTAGAAGGCTGGTATTCTGCCCTATAGCCCTAGGACTACGATCCTGCCCATCAGATAAGTAACCAGCCTTCACATACTCATTAAAGATCGGACGGTGTCTAAGGTCTTGAAGTTTATATCAATGAACCTGTATTTACAAGGTTGATCTGTGAGTATTCTACTAATCATTAACATAAAAGGTCACTTATGTGTAGCATAATTTTAGGTGTAGATATTTCTAAAGAAACATGTGATGTAGCATTACTTATTAATAATAAAGTAAAAACCAAAAAGTTTAATAATACTACAAAAGGATTTTCTGAACTAAAACAATGGTTACAAAATAAAGGAATAGATACTGCTCATGCCTCTATGGAAGCGACCGGGGGTTATGAAGTAAAACTATCTAAATATCTTTATGACCACACTTTTAAAATCAGTGTGATAAACCCAGCTCGGATAAAAAGTTTTTCTATGAGCCAGCTCTCTCGAGTTAAAACTGATAAGGCTGACTGCCAGTTAATCGCTCAGTTTTGTCAGGCAATGCAACCTGATCTTTGGCAACCAAAACCCATACATATACAAAATTGCAGCAATGGGTAAATCGTTTAGATACTTTAATTGCCAACAAATTCCAAGAGAGCAACAGGCTGGAAGACACAGATCCTGAAGTGACTGCAAATATACAATCTCATATAGACTTTATAAATGAACGTATTAAAGAAGTAGAAAAACTGATTGCTAATCATATTAAGCAACATAAAGACTTAAATGACAAAAGTCAGCTATTTGCTTCAATTCCTGGGATAGGAGAAAAAACAATAGCCGTAATACTTGCTTTCTTGGCTAATATGGAGGATTTTGATTCTGCAAAGCAGGTGGCCGCTTTTGTTGGTCTTAATCTAAAGCCAAGACTGTGTGATTTATACACCTTGTTACAACAAGAATGTAAGATGAAATAGAATCTAGTATCTAAATTCTTGATTCATATAGGTCATTACAACAAAATATACTTCATGAATGTAAATGACAACTATTGATGAACCATAAATTACAACTGCGTTTGAACTGGATTAAACTTTACCAGCAATTGGCTCATGCAGGGAAAGTATGTGAGCATTATGGGATTTCACGTTTTACTCTGCGTAAGTGGCATAAGCGTTATGAGCTTCTGGGTGAGGAGGAAGGGCTATATGATGAAAAATATACACCAAAAAATTTTCCTCTGCAAAAGAGAAGCGAAACAGATGAAAATCTTATAATTAATTTGCGAAAGAAGAATCTTGGAGCTCGTCGTATTCAAAGCGAGTTAAAGCGTTTGCACAATATTTCTTTTTCTACAGCTACTATTCACAAGGTGCTTAAGAAGCATACAGTAGCACCACTTAATATAAAGCGCCATTACCGTAAGCACGTAAAGCGTTATAGTTGTAAGGTGCCTGGTGAAAGAGTACAAATGGATGTTTGTAAAATTGCCAATGGATATCAATATACAACCATAGATGATTGTACCAGATATAAAGTGCTAGCTTTATATAAAAGACGCACTGCTGAAAATACTTTAGATTTTTTAGATCAAGTTTTAGAGCGAATATCATTTCCTATACAACGTATTCAAACTGATAGAGGACAAGAGTTTTCTGCTTACGTAGTTCAAGAATATTTTAGAAAACAAAAAATTAAATTTCGTCCTATAAAGCCGGTTATCTCCTTATTTAAATGGGAAGGTAGAAAGAACACAGAGAACAGATTTGGATGAATTTTATAGCAGTGTTAACCATAAGGATCCAGAACTACATAGTAAACTTTTAATTTGGGAAGATTATTATAACAAACAACGAGCTCATAGTTCTCTGCACGGCAATACTCCATGGGAAAAATATAAAACTTTAGAAAAGGCTATCCCTTCTAAAAAAGAGATTCAAGATCAATATGACCATTCCAAAGAGCTTTTTGCCATACAAAATTACAAATATGATCAGGAGTTTAAAGCAATTAACAAACAGAGGCATACAATAGTTTCAGCTGAGGTATAAAGCATAAAAAGTTATTACTTAATCTTACAGGTAGATTGTAACAAGGTATATAAATCACACAATTAATAGAATCCGTCTTTGGCAAAATCAAATTGCTAGGCAAATTTGAGTATTCAAGACACAGATCGGTGACAAATGCTTTTGTTCATATGGTTGCCGCTCTCATCAGCTGTCAATTATCAGACAATAAACCCTCTATTAAATCTCTATTACAGCTCCAAGATTTATAATTGTCTAATGCGAAACTGGCGTTTGTTAATGTATCTGGTTTTTGTATTAGTGTAAAATCATCTACACTTTTTACAAAGCTTGGATAGGTAAAATATAACTGCTTTTGTTGATTTAGCGATTACACGGCATTATTGATTCTTACCTTTAATCCTTTTACTGCAGGATAATGACTCTATTTTGCATTTAGGGACATTAGAACGCGATTTTTTCAATGAGAGTACCTATAACTTTATAGTGACTTTCAGAAGATTTAGAGAAGCAAATAGTCTTACGGGCAAGTCTTTTAGACCTTGTTCTAAAATTTAGATTACAACGTTCTATCTTTTGCTAACGATATGTTTTTGTGGATCCAATAACCTCTCGTAACTACCCCAGCAGTCAGTAAAGTATAAGATAATTTTAAAATCTTTAAGTTTCTCAAGCAAAGCCTTTAGTGTATTATCAGCTCGACTGCCAAAAGTATAAGCAACTACTTTTGAAGATACTTTATCTAAAGCATACCATAGCCACCTTTGCTGTTGCTTGTTTTGCACGTAAGACTATTGCTCATCCATTTCAGGAATAATTATCGCTTTTCTCGTTTTGAATGAATAGTTTACCGTCTTTGGTGCCAGATTTTTTTTAAATTCGGATAACCGCATTTATTCCTACCTTTAATACCCTTACCTTATCTCTAACTCCAGAGCCATTTATCGCCATCTCTACTATTTGCTCCTTTACGCCAGGCTTACTTGCGTTATTGATATAATCCAGCTAAAAGTATTTGTTGCAACTACCGCAATAATACCGCTATCGCTTTGAAATCGAATACCCCGCTTTAATTACTCCCGTAGCCCCTCTACAGTATCTACCCTTGACATCTATCTTTCCATAACCTTTTATTTTACAGCATAGCTTATTCCTACTCTAAATGCAAAATAGAGGCATTACCTTATAATTTAATAATTTTTATTTACCAATAAAAAATCCATCTATTTGAGTTTGCCAAAGTTTGGAGTATATATTATTATTTTTTATAAGCTCTGAATGCTTTCCATCTTCAACGATTACTCCATTATCAAAAACTAGAATCCTATCAAGACCCATGACTGTTGAAATTCTATGAGCAATAATTATTGCTGTTTTATCTTTCATCAAATTATGAAGGGCTACTTGAATCAACTTTTCAGAAGTAGAATCTAAATGAGATGTTGCTTCATCTAATATTAATATAGGAGCATTTTTTAATATACATCTTGCTATAGCTATCCTTTGTCTTTGGCCGCCAGAAAGTTTTATTCCTCTCTCCCCAACCATAGTATCATATCCATTTTCTAATGTTAAGATAAAATCATGAATGTTTGCTTCTTTTGCAGCCTTAAAAACCTCTTCATCATTTGCATTTATATTTCCGTATCTAATATTTTCCATAATATTTCTATGAAATAAAGAAATCTCTTGTGGTAGTATAGATATAGATTGATGCAAAGATTTTTGTGTAAATTCAGCTATATTCTGCTTATCTATTTCTATAGAACCATATTGAATATCATAATATCTCAGCAATAATTTTATAAAAGTTGATTTACCACCACCAGAATAGCCCACTAAACCAACTTTTGAACCACCCTCTATCTTTAAATTCAGATCACTAAAAAGTTTTAAAGAATTATCATATTTAAAACTTACATTTTTATAATATATTTCACCAGATTTAACAAATAAATTACTATCATTGTCTTTATCTACTACCTCTTCTTTAATAAATAAATTATCAATTCCTTGAGACACATTACCAAAAAGCTCCATTAGCCTATGGAAACTTCTAGATAAACCAGATAAGTTATCCATTACTATAAATGCTATTCCAAGTGCAAGACTGAAATCCCCAGCTGTAATATTATTATTTGTATAATCTGCAACTAAAAAACTAGTATAAATAATAGTTAATGTTAAAAAAGAGATTGCCTGTATAATAAGCAATTTAATATTATACCAATCTCTTGAAATATTTGCTTTACTAGATCTAAAAATAAGGGATAAGATATTATTATACTCTAGAATATAATTCGTAAACAATTTTACATCTTGCATATTAGATATTATATCTGTTAAACCCCCTGTAAGCTTAGAACGTTCTAAAGATGAAGACCTAGATAGAATTTTAATTCTATTTGCTAGCTTATATGAAATAAATATAAAAATAAAAGCCCATAAAATTATTATTACAGTATATTTATAATTTACTAATTGAATAGCTGAAATAGAAGATATTAATACTAAAAATGTAATTAAAAATTTATCTATTAAAATATTAAGGATACCTATTATACCTTCAGCTATATCATTAATTTTATTTACTAAACTTCCGCAAAGATTATTTGAATAAAAATTTAAAGAATGTTTAAAAAGTTTTTTTATAACTTGCATATAAATTTCTTGTTTTACCTTAGGTATAAAATTAATTGTAAGAATTTTTTCAAAAAATATACCACTAGAACGCATAAATAAAATATTTAGGACAAGAGTAATTGCAAATATTTTTATATAGAATATAGATTCTATAGATCTAGACCCTGTCATTAAATCAATAATAATTTTTATTATGTAAGGCTGACCAGTAATACAGAGTGTAGAAATGATCTGAAAAACTAGAGCAATAAATAAATACTTATGATATGGTCTTAATACACTTATAATAAAATTATTAGTATTCATAAGCATAGTTTTTAAATATATTATTTATTATAGAAGCAGCATTAACAATATCTTCTTCTGTAATATCTTTATGTGTTACAGCTCTTATTATATTATCACTCCACCTATATAATAAAACTTTATTTGATTTTGCTATATCAATAAACTTATCAATCGATATATTGAGATGCTTTATATAGAACATAACTATATTTGTTTCAATTGAATTTATATCAACAATATTTTCACCTTCGTTTATATTTTTTATAGAAAGTTGTGCAAGCAGTTTTGCATTATTATGGTCCTTATTTATATAATCTAGGTTGTTTTTAATTGCAAATAGACATGCAGAAGCTAAAATACCAGATTGATGTAATCCTCCACCATACCATTTTTGATATAACCTAGCTCTTTTTATAAATGCCTTGCTTCCAAGTAAAATACTACCAGCTGGAGCTCCAAGACTTTTTGAAAACGAAACCATTGCACTATCAGTATATTTTATATATTCTTTTGGACTTATGTTACTAGCTATACAAGCATTTAGAAGCCTAGCTCCATCTAGATGTATTTTAAGATCATTTTTTTTAGAAAATTCGTATATTCTTTTTAACTGTTCTAATGGATATATTCTTCCCCCATAGTGACCAATAGAGTTTTCAAGCCAAATTAACTTAGTATTAGATGTAAGATCAGAACGGAATCTAAATGACTCGGATTCTAAAATATCTTCTAATGTTAAAATACCATCTCTAGCATTAATTAATTTAAGGGACACTTTTGCTAAATCTGCAACTGCTCCAGAACAATAATAAACTACATGACTAAAACTATCCGAAAGTAAATCATCTCCAGGAGATGTATTACATCTTATAGCAACCTGATTTGCCATAGTACCTGTTATCATAAATAAAGCATCTTCTGTTCCAAAATATGATGCACAATAGCTTTCTAGTTCATTAGTTACCTCATCCTCTTTATAATAATCATCTCCTACACCACTATTTGCAATTACTGCAAGCATTCTAGTACATGGCTTTGTTACTGTATCACTTCTTAAATCTATCATCTTTTTTATCTTCTTATATAAATCGAAAACCTAACTTTAAAAATCTATAATACTAATATAAAACTAATTATTCTATAATAGAATCCAATTTATCTTTACAGATATATTAATAAAAACTATTTTAATTTATCAATTTCAAAAATCTTAGCATTAATTAGCAATTATTCTAATTTTTTGCTATTGATGAGTTTAAATAAATAATTTACTATAAACAGATTATTGTTATATAGACGTTTTAAATCATATATAACCTTAGTTAACTAATAGAAATTTAAGATGCAAAAGGAAGCATATAACAACAATATCTATGATAACATAAGAAAATTTGGATACCATGAAATTAAAAGTTATGATTTTTCTTGTGAGTCTTATAAGCTCCTTTACGAAGAATTTGATGAAATAGTTAGATTAATTAAAAATGATAGTAAATTTGTAGAATACAATAAAATTATAGAATCAAGTTTTTCTGTCTCAAAAACAAAATCTCCTAATTGTAATGATTACATAATAGGTTTTAACTATATTAACCCAAAAGCTAATAAAACTAATATTAAAGTTTATTTTCATTTTTCTGAAGAATACTTTGTACATATACAAAAAAACTATATTATGATAATACTATAAATGAACTTGCTAAAAAATTACCTAATTTAAAAGATGTAATGTATGTAAATAAAAAAGATTTAATAATCTATGTTAAAATTTGTGTACATGAACCAGATGAATCTGTTGCAGAAAGAACACATAATGATTTTTCTGGATTCACCTTGCTTTTACATAATAATGATATAGATAAACATCATTTGCATGTTGCATCCAATACTAAAAATAGTGAATTGAAATATGAAGTATATAACAAAAAATATAAGAAAATTGAAAATCAGAAATATAGCCTTTCTATAATATTTCCAGGATCTGCATTACAGAAAATATCCATAGAACTTGATCCAACTCCTTATTATGTATCACAATTATCTAAAACAAGGCATTCAATTATAGCCTTTTGTATGGTACCGAATGTAATGTGTAAATTCACCGAACCTTTTAAATATGAATAGTAGAAAAAATAAAATTTAAATATACAACTAAAAAATATGTTTATAAAATGAGAAAAATATTACATGCTAAAATCCACAGAGCTACTGTAACGGATGCAAATGTTAATTATGTAGGTTCGGTTTCTATAGATCAAAAAATTATTAGAGAATCTGGTCTCGTAGTTTATGAAGAAGTGCATATTGTAGATATAACAAATGGTGCACGTTTACATACTTACGTTATTCCTGCTGAAGAAGGAAGCGGAATTATACAAATTAATGGAGCAGCTGCACATCTTATAAAACCCAAAGATATAGTAATTATTATGGGCTATCGTTATTTATATGATAAAGATGTAATAAATTTTGAGCCTAAAGTAGTTTTTGTAGATAGCAATAATAAAATTATTGATAAGTCTTCCCAAGAAAAGTTAGTTGAATTAGAAAAATTATATGAATAATCTAATAGAAGTGAATTCAAGCTTCCAATTATCAAAAAGAAGTGGGAAAGTTTTACTTATTATAGGAACTTCAATACATGATCAGCTAAACCTAGCAGAATATTTTGTAAATAAGCTAGAATTTATTAAATTAAATCAACAAAAAATATTTAATAAAGTTTCTTCAGATATTTCAGAAGAGTATTTCATAAAAGATATAAAATTTGTATCAGAAATTACTGGTAAGATTTATAAAAACTATTTAGAATTGTTAAGCTTTTTACAAAAGACTAATATAGCTAAATTATCAAAAATCTATCAACCAATTTATAGGAAAGCTCAACTAGCTAATGAAATTATTATATTTCGTTTATATAAAGAATATTTTAAAGAAGCACAACAAATAATTAATTCTGGTAAAAACTGTATTATTGTTGAAAACATATTCAATGACCCTTTCCCAAGAAGACAAGACATATTTTTTGATTATTTCTATTATTTTGGAGATAATTTTAAAATTTTGAATGTCTATAGTAGCATGCAAAACTGTATTTCACAGGCCAAGTATGCTAACTCAAAATTTATTTCATATATTTGTTCAAATGATAATATAGAAAATATTTACTATCATATTAATGATATGGCAATAAAAAATGGCTTTGATGAATATATCTTTGAAAACCCATTGTTTAATTTTGAACAATTTCCTCTAATGTTTCATATTTCAAATCAAAAACCAAACACTCAAATATTTGAAGTTATGCGGGGAAAAGATTTAAAAAAAATATATACTGAATCAGTCTCTGAAATTAAAAAAATATTTGGATTTATCGTTTTAAAAAGCTATACAACATTTTATCAAAAAAATTCTATTTTAAATGAACTTGGGTCACAATTCCTTTACCTAAAAGATTTGCAAAATAAAGATGAAATATGTATATCAAATAAAAGATTGATCTATCATTATAATTTAATCTTAAATGACCAAGAATTAGATAAACTAGCTGAACTTAAAGAGCTTGTAGATAGCATTAAGCTTTGGGTAGATAATAAAAATTATACTTATTACAGTTCAAGTAAACATATAACTAATAATATTAACAGAAATAAAGATCAAATAGAATATGATGCATTTCCTAATATAGATATATTTACTAAAAAATTTGATATAGTAAACAAACTAATATCAAATAAACAATTATTTATTGTTGATAATGTTAATAATCTAAACAATAATGATATTCTATATAAAATATATAAACCAGAAAAAAAAGAAAATTCAATCTATTACTTTTTACTTAGAACAAGCAAAGGTTGGGTTGTATATATCTTATCAATAAGTAAAAATAAAAATATAACACTTACTTATTACCAAAATATTGAAGCTCCAATTGCTCAGACCGACGAAAATTTAATTTTTATTAATCACTTATATATAAGCATTAATAAAATTATTTATAAACATTTTTATATAAAAATAATTACTCCAGAGATAAAAACATTATATAAAAAAACACCAGAACTATACAAGGTACTATCTTTATTAAATGAAAGGGCACCCAAAAGTGAAAGATTTATTACGAAACCAACTTGAAGAATTATTAGAAAGATTTTCTCCATTAATTGAAAATTTTGAAATTCCAGAATATGCATTACAAAGATTTAAAAAATTTAAATCTGATTATTATGATAATCCGAATATATTTTTTGATAAAGTTAAAAAACTAGAAATAGAAGTTTTTCCGGCTTTTTCAAAAATTATAAAAAATAATAATGATGTAAAAGATTTACAATTTATAAACTCAGTTGATATAGATAATTTTTTATCAGGTAATATCATATTAAAAACTCTTCTTAATAAAAAAGAAACGAATATCTTAAAAGAGGCAATAACTAGTGTTTTGAATTCATCTTACGAAGCTAAACATCCTAAATTATTACATTTATTAATACCAGATATAGTTAAGACTCTGTTTGCATCTAATATTATAACTGAGACTGCAATAAAATTTTTATCCTATCCAGGATCTGATATATCTTTTGAATTAGGTTTCTTCAGTATAAAACCAGGACACAATAGTGTAAACTGGCACGATGATTACAGTTTATTCTGTAATAAAACTCCAAAAATAGAAGATATAAATAAAAGATTAATATTAAATTTTCATATAGCTCTTACAGATGTTAAATCTAACTCATCACCTATAAGCTTTATAAAAGGAACAGAATCTCTTGTATATGCTAGATCTGCTACAAAATATTTTAAAGACAATGGAATAAAATTTGATAAAAATATTTTTTTAAAAGCAATTTTCTTAACAGAAAATCTATACAAACCTCGTCAAGAAATAAAACCAAATTTTTTGGGCTTATTACCAGCTCTATCATATAGATTACATCAAATAAAAAATCTAAATCAAGAGTTAGAAATATTTTTTAAAGAACTTAATGCTGGTATGGTTCAAATATTTAGTCCCCATATATGGCATACCTCACCATTTATTAATGAAAGTAATATAGCTAGAGAAAGTTTAGTTCTAAGATTTTTTGTGAGTTCAGATTATCATAATACAAATTTAATTACTATTCAAGATTTAATAACTCATTTAAGTTTTGCTAAATCAAGAGAGGTAGGATTAGAAGAAATTAATGCAGCTTTATTTAAACAAGAAAATTTATCACTAGGTTCACAAGTCTATACTAACATTTATATGGGCAATAAGGATAAAGATAAAAAATCAAAATATTTTAAAATTTATGTCAATGACTTATATAATTTTTTTATAAAATAACTTTAAGACATAGCAACGGTAACTTTTCTTTGGCCTTTGAAAGATTCTCTTGCATGAGCAGTAAGTATATTATCAAGAATCATAATATCTCCCCTGCACCACTTGAATTTTATTTTTTCTTTGTCATAAACTTCACGTATATGATCTAAAACATCATATGGTATATTCCTTCCATCCCCATAAAAACTGTTACGAGGAAGATTTGCCTCACCTATCTCATTAATTAGCGAAATACGATCATTTTCATTTAATGATGATATATGAAATAAATGAGCTTGATTAAACCAAACTTTTTCTTTAGATTTTGGATGTAATATACTTGCTTGGCATACCTGCCTTGTAGTTAATTCAGGACCATTGTTATTCCAAATAAAATCAATATTATTATCTCTACAATATTGATTGACTACATATTTTTCATCTGTTTGAAATACTTCCTGCCAACTTAAATCTATTCCAGCATTGTAATTCCTTACATATAAAATCCCTTGATTTTCAAATTCCTCTCTTATAGATTTATCTATCTTTTTATAAACATTTCTGCTACTTGCAATCGGCGTTTCTCCACCTTCATCTGCCACTATAATACTAAAGAAAAAAATCTTCTCAGGCCATGACTGAGTGTAAGAATTTTCATTATGAAGAGGAATTACTCTATCTGGTGGATATTCAGTAGCTGTATAAATTTTACCACCAAGCTTAGTTCTAGGTGTAGACCTATAAGTGTAATCTAGAAGATTCGGAGAAATAATTTGAACAATTTTGCTAAATTCAGATACAGAATATATATCAAAATTTCTTAATAAAACTCCATCATACTTTAATAAATATTCTTCTAAAAAATTTTTATTGTTTTTAATCCATTCAAAAGAATTTAAACGTTTATTAGGCTCAATAATCAATAGTTGCTCAGTTTCAGGTCTTGCAAAATAATGCCTAACTTCAGAACCAATATTTAACATAAAAGTTACCCTCTTAAAACCTTATTAAGTCTCCACAAAGTAAAGCTATATTATCAATTTAATGATGCCTTATTTCTGTTCATTTCATCTCTGAGACTTTTAGGCCTCATATCAGTCCAAACTTCTTTAATATAATCTAAACATACCTGCTTATTCCCAGTAGGTCCAACCTGCTTCCAACCCAATGGTATTTTTTTCCAAGCAAACCATAAAGAATATTGCTCTTCTTCATTAATTAAGCATATATATTCTTCATTATCTTCTTCCATATTTACCTCTTATTAAATCATTATTTTGACTCTATTTTAAGACATCCTTCACCTGATTTAGATTTCATATCTATATCAGCTATTAATCTTACATTAGTGTAATTCAAATTTGTTGTTCCTTCAATATGTAGCAAACCATTATATAGATCAATCTCATTAATATTTGTCTTAGATTGATCTATATTGATTCCAAGCTCCGTTCCTCCACTTGTTTCAGTAAACTTTATATGAAAAAAACCATCTTTTATTCTTTCTTTCATCTCCTCATAAGACTCATTTCTCTCACCTATCACTACCTTATGCTTCCCATTGCTTAACCTTTCCACTAATTCATTTATCATCATTACCTCATTAAAATCTAATATTAAATAAATAGCATAATAAGCTTTACAGCTTTTTTTTATTTTGTAAAGCTTAGAAAGATAGTTATTTTACAAGTACTTAAATTTTTTCAATTAAACTTGTAATATAGTTTAATTCATCTTGATCAATATTAGCCTCAAAATCACTTACTGTATAATTATAATTTTCTTTATTAATACAATGTTCTACTATCTGTATAAACCTAATTTTAAATCTATCTATAATTTGAACTACTTGTTCAGTATCTGATTTATTATATTTCCACCAAAATGATAAAATATTATTGTTAACAGCTCCATTAATTTCTAAGTCATAGAACATTGAATCAACACTATTTAAACAATCTCCCTTTATATAGTCACCAAATCTGAATAACTCATGATTTTTAGTATTTGTATTAAACTGGCCTAAATAATTAAATAAAACATTAGAATTTTGATTTTTTATTTTACCATTCATTAAAGCAATTCCATAGGTTAAGCCTTTATAAGGTATTTTCTTTAACCCTTCTTTTATCTCTATAATAGTATTTGATAAGCTTTCTGGGTTGCTAATATTTATATTCACAGGATAAATCGATGTAAACCATCCAACAGTTCTAGATAAATCTACTTCACTTCCTAAATTTTCTCTTCCATGCCCCTCTAAATCTACAGAAATATTATAATGACCGGTAACATCACCAATAGAGAGTTTAAGAGCAGCTAACAATAAATCATTTGGCTGTGTATTATAACATTCTGAAGCTTCTTTTATAAATTTTAAAGTGATTTCTTGAGAAAAACTTATAGATATTTGATCTATCATCACATCAGATCTCTTAAGATGTTTGCATAAACTATTATTATTTCCGGATTTTGAATAAAATTCATAGGTTTGGTCTAAATCATTATATTCATATATATGGTCACTCCAAAATTTATAACTCCTAGTTTTTGGAGGAAGTGTGCTATCAGAATAAAATATATTAAGATCATCGAGTAATATTCTCCAAGATATACCATCAACAATTAAATGATGTATGATCCATAATAACCCATAACCATTAAACCAAATTACATAGTCAATAGGACCATTAATAATATCAAGAGTTTGATGTATAGAATTTATTTTATCAATCATTTCTGCTTCAGATAATTTATTACCTTCAACCTGAATCTTGATTTCAGAAAAATCTTTGTAATAGTATTGGACCCATTTTGAATCTTCTTTTTTGAATCTTAATCTAAATGAATCGTGATGATACCTTATTTTATTAACTGTATCCTCTAATTTTTTTAAATCAATTTCTTGATCAGTAATAAACCACGAAGCCTGGTTAAAATGATTTAATACTTTATAATTATCGAAAAACCATTTTTGTATGGGCAACAACCTAACAATTCCTTGTTCATATTGATCAACAGAATTAAAGCTAATTATCTTAGAATTACAAGCTAATTCTTCTATTGTAGGAGTATCGAAAATCTGTTTTACTGATAGTAATATTTCATCTTTTCTTGCTCTAGATACCATTTGTATCGATAATATAGAATCCCCCCCAAGCTTAAAAAAATTATCCTTTCTACCAATTTTATCAACTCTCAATAAATCCATCCAAATATTAGCAAGCGTTGTTTCTATTCCGTTTTTTGGTTCTTCATAATTTGTACTCTCAATTTCATAAGGTTTAGCAAGTTGTTTTTTATCTATTTTTCCATTTTCTGTTATTGGCATTTCATCCATTATAATTATATGCTTAGGAACCATATAATTAGGCAAATTTTCTTTACAAATTTGTTTTAAACATTCTTTTACATTATTGATTGGAATTTTTAAAACTATATAAGCTACAATATCATCCTCTATAGTAACAAAACTTTGTTTTACATTTTTTACTGATGATAAAACTACTTCTATTTCTCTAAGTTCAATTCTGTGTCCTCTAATCTTAACTTGACTATCATCACGGCCGATAAAGATTACTGTTCCATCTTCTAAAAATTTGCCTATATCTCCAGTTTTATAAATCCTTTCTCCAATAAATTTCTTACAAAAGGGATTTGCAATAAATTTTTCAGCAGTTAGTTCTGGTTTACTTAAATACCCCCTTGCAATACCTATACCCCCTATATATATTTCACCTACTACTCCTATAGGAACTGGCCTAAACATCTTATCTAATATATATATATACTGATTTGGCATTGGGTTACCGTAAGGTATAAGGCTGTTTAAATTGTTATCTTTTTTATACCATATTGACCATATGCTAGCCTCAGTTGCACCACCTAAACATCTTATATCAAGGTCTTCTGAACACATATTTTTTAACAAATCGGGTAAATTACTCTGAATTACATCTCCACTTAGCAAAAATAGCCTTATCCTATTATGATATTTTCTTGCCGCAAATAGTAAATCTTCATTATATTGCCATAACTTAGCTAACTGAGGAACAGTATTCCAAATAGTTATACCGTGTTTATTTACTATAGATGACCAATGTTCAGCATCTTTAGATTTCAATAAATCAGGTATAATTATTGTACCTCCAGCTATTAAAATTCCCAGTGTATCATATACAGATAAATCGAATGTTAATTTTGATAATGCAAGAATTTTATCACTTTTATTTACTTTGAGCTTTTTATTAATAGATAGTAAGGTATTTAATACCCCATCATGCTGAATCAAAACCCCTTTTGGTTGTCCAGTACTTCCAGAAGTATATATTATATAACACAAAGATTTTTGTATTATTGTTTTCTTTACGCTTAAACTATTATATCTTTGATAATTAAACTGGTCTAAAAATAGTTTCTTACACTTGGTATTTTGAAATTTCGATAATATATCAATTTTAGTTAGTAAAATCTTAGCTTTTGAATCTTGAATTATGTAATTAAATCTTTCTTCTGGACAATCAACATCTATTGGTAAATAAGCCCCTCCAGATTTTAATACAGCAAGTATAGCAATAATAACATCAAAGCTTTTTTCTAAGCAAATAGCAACTATATCTTCATTTCCTATTCCCTCTTCTAAAAGATAATTTGCTAATTTATTTGCTCTTCCATTTAATTCACTATAAGTAATATTCATATCACTATGAATAATTGCTACATGATCTGCACAGCTTATGGATTTATCCTCTACAAGATCAACAATAGAATATAGTGTTTCTGGATAATACGTTTCAGTGATATTCCACTTATAAACTATTTTTTCTATTTCTTCTTTTGCTAGATAAGTAATATTTTCAATTCTTGTATTGAACTGCTTTTCCTTATTACTAGATAAATCTGATAAATATTTAAGAATTTCTATATATGTATCTATAAATCTACGGATAGTATTTTCATCAAAAAGACTTACAGCATATTCTATATTTCCAGTTAATTTTTTATTCCCATCATTTATATATGTGCTTAGATCAAACTTAGAAATATTATATATTTCTTGTGTATAATACCCACATATTATACTCTCAAATTCATCTAAAGATGAATCTTTATCTCCTATATTACTTGAACTTTCTAATGCGAATATAGTCTGAAATATTGGATTCTTATTAACATCTTTCTCTTCTTGTATTTCTTCTACTATTTTCTCAAATGGTATATTTTGATATAGCTGAGTCTTAATTACTTCATCAGCCACATATTTTATATAATCTATTACTAAGTCTTTATTTCTTAATTTCACTCTTAATACTAATGTATTAACAAATAAGCCTATTACATCTTCTATACATTTATAATGTCTATTTGATACAGGTGTTCCTATAACTATATCATCCTGACCACTATAAGCTCCTAACATCAAACAATATCCAGCTAATAATAAACTATATAAGCTAACTCCAAGCTCTCTAGAAAACATTCTCAGCTTTAAGCTATCTTCTTCATTTATTTCAAAAAATATTCTCTTCCCTGTATAATCTATTTTATTTGGCCTAGCTCTATCTGTAGGCAATTTTAAAGTTTCGTATCCGTTTAATTTTTCTTTCCAATAGCTTATTTCATTTTTTAATCTTTCACCTTGAAATAAATTTTTTTGCCATAATGCAAAATCTTTATATTGTATTTTTGGAGCCTCAATTTTCTCTTCCTGATTTTTTACGCCAATTTCCTTTGAAGCATAATATTTATAATATTTTTTTAATTCTTTTAGAAATATTTCTACCGACCAGCCATCAAAAGCTATATGATGAATTACTATACTTAAATAGGCCTTATTTTTCTGGTTATCAATTCTATATATTCCAACTTTTATAGGATATTCTTCTGATAAATTATATATATGGTTTGCATCTTTTTCCATTTGTTCTTTCAATTCTTCTTCTGAAACTAATCTTAACTTTTTAATCTCTAATTTTTTTGCCTGTAGGCTGTTAATTTCTTGATATCCAATTCCAGATTCATTCTGCTTTATTAAAGTTCGAAGAATTTCATGTTTATCTACAATACTAGTTATACTTTTTGCTAATACTTCTTCCTGCCATTTCTCTGTTATTTTTAATTCATACATCATTCCTGTTATATTATAGGCATTTGTTCCTCCATTATAAACCTCAATAAACCTCATTCTTTCTTGAGCATATGATAAATCACAAATCTTATTTGTACTTCGTAAAATATTTACCTCACTTGAATCAAAAACATCATAAATATTATTAAATTCAAGAATTTTAATAATCTCATCCTTGTTAAGTTTAATTTCAGAAATGATCTGATCAAAACTATCACATTCTTTATATTGCCTATATTTAATTAATCCATTCTCTAGCCATAAAAAAATTCCTTTTTCATTTATTTTATAAATAAAATTTAGCATCTCATTCATTGTATCGTTCCTTCATTAATATATTCATTACTTGAATATATAGCTTTTTTAGATTCTATAAAATTAGCTAAATTATGAACATTATCATTTGAATAAAATTCAACTATACTAATATTAAAATTCAATCTATCCCTTATTAAATTGACTGCTTTAATTACACTTAAACTATTACCACCTAAAGAGAAAAAACTCTTATATTTACTGAATTTTTTTTGACCTAAAATTGAATAGAAAATTTCTGCTAACATTCTTTCTATATCCTTATTATTTTCTTCATCTAGAAAAAATTCTGTAGATTTATTAATTGATTTAATATGCTGAGAATTAGTTTCATGAAACAATGAAGGTTTTAATTTTAATAAATCAATTTTAGATACAGCTATTCTATTATGATTATGGTGATAATTAATTAATTTATAAAATATTTGTGCACCATCTTCTTCACTTATTTTAAATATTTTTTTCAACTCATTTGTTTCATGATATTTTACGTTCATACCAATATTCTCCCAACCATTCCAGTTAATAGAAATTAGATTTAAATTTGGTAATTTATCTACACACAAAATATCTAAGAAAGAATTAGCAGCACAATATTCAAATATACCAATACCACCTGTTAATGAATCTATAGATGAAGTAAGAGCAAAAAACTTCAATTTATCATTTATTAATACATTTAATAAATTTTTTGCACCTAGAGTTTTTGCTTTGATCGCCTCTTGCATACTTTCTAGATTTCTTTCCTTAATTAACAAAGGTAATGCACTTGCTGTATGTATCACTGCATCAATTTTATTAAACTTCTCCTTAATCTTATTGATTTCTAAAGAGACTTCAAGGGAATCACTTATATCACATATAATTATTTCAACTAAACAACCATTGCCTTTGATAAAATTTATACTATCTATCTGGAACTCACAGTAAGAAATATTAGAATTACTACCTATAGCACTTCTAGCTAACATTACAAAATTAACTTTTTGTTTCTTGGATATTTCTTTTGCAATAGATAATCCTAAACCTCCTAATCCACCAGTTATAACTATTACATCTCCATCTTCTATTTTACCTTCACTTTCATACTCTTTAAATGAAAGCTTCATATATTCTTCTTTCCAAAGTTGCGATAAATTTTTAGCATAGTAAGGATCATTATTATAGCTATCTGGATTAAATAGAAAATTTGATAGAGAAAGAATATTATTATCTTTCTCAAAGCCTAAATCTAGAATCAGTGTTTTTAAAGTAGAATTTTCATAAGAAAGAGACCTGAGAGCACCTATTAAATGACCTTTATCATATTGGATAACATCCATTCCAGTAACTTGAGCAGTTCCATTCGTAACTATTGATAAATAAATTGTACTACTATATTTATTCAATATATATTTTTGTAAGAAATATAAACTATACATACCTATGAACTTGATGAATTCATAATCTATATTATCATAAACTTCATCTGTAAGAGTCCATCCATGGATTATATGAGATATATCAACTTTATTTATCAATAAATAATTTGAAAGTTCCTTATAATGTTCTTCTCTATAAGGATTGATAGAGATTTCTAAATCAGTATAAATCATATCCTCTAAAGATTTATTATTAGATATTACTAAAACATTTTCACCTAGAAATCTTAAGTGATCAATAAAATTATCAAGGATAATAAAAGAATCTTTAAAAACTACTAAGGTTTTTATATCTCTTTTCTTATTTGGCTGATTATCAAAATTCTTTATACGATTCCAGCCAATTTTATAAATCCAATCGTCTGATTTTGTTTCAATATTATATGAGTAATTTTCAATATGTTCTAAATAATATTCTTTATCATCAAACTGATAATTAGGCAAATTACTAACGAATTTTGGTAACCTTGTAGGATTGTTCATATCATTAAATTTTTCCCAAGTAATATCTACGCCCAAACTCCACATCATACCTAGAGATTTATAAAATTCACTTAGATCATTTTCTTTTTCTAATTGTTTCTCAGAAGGTAAGGTATTAACAGCAATCAATTCAAATTCATCTCTTTGATGTTGTTTTACAAGTGATGTTAGTGATGTACCAGCACCTACTTCAAGATATATCAAATTATCTTTTTTGACACACTCTATAGATTCTGAAAACTTAACAGGTTTTCTCATATGGTTTGCCCAATACTCATAAGACATAGCTTCTTCATCTGAGATGAAGCTACCTGTAACGTTTGATATAAACAATTTTTTTGGCTTTTTAAAAATAAAATTCTTTAAATAAAATTTAAAATCATCAGATGCTTTTTGCATCATCTTAGAATGAAAAGCGTGTGATGTATTTAATTTTTTATATATAACTTTTTTAACATCTAATAATTTAGTGAATTGATCAATATCTACTTCTTTACCTGAGATTACTATACATTTAGGAGAATTAAACGCTGCTATTTCTAGCGTTGCAGGTAAAATCTTGTTTAGTTCTTGTTCATCAATCATTATTACTAGCATTTTACCCGGCTTCATTTTCTGCATGAGTTCAGAACGTTTTACAAGAATCGTTAAAGCATCTCTTAAAGAAAAAACCCCACTTAAACATGCTGCAACATATTCGCCTAAGCTATGGCCTATATAATATTCAGAATTTATATTTAAATATTCTAATAATTTTGCAAGAGAGAATGATACAACAAATATAGCAAGCTGAGACCAACTTGTTTCATTCAATAGTTTCTTTGATATATCATCCTGGCCAAAAATTATATCTTTGAATGAACAATTTTTAATTGAATTAATAATTTTACATGCCTGATCAAAGTGATACCTAAAAATTGCATTTTTATCATATAATAATTTTGACATCCCATTATATTGGGATCCTTGACCCGGAAACATAAATACTAATTTTGGATCATTTAATTTTTTATAACTTGTATTAATATCAATTTTATTTATTACATCATTAAATGTTTTTGCTATAACAAAGTTCCTTAATTCGAAATGCTCTCTTTTTAATTGTAGGCTATATGCTATATCTGTTAATTCAACATCTTTTTCTTTATTCAAATAATCTATTAAAGCGTAACAATATTTTGTATAAGATTTATGTGTTTTAGCAGATATAGGTAATATGCTATAAAATTCATCGTTTTGATCCGATATAATTATATTTTTTTCTACTTCATACTCTTCTAAAATTATATGTGCATTTGTTCCACCTATTCCAAATGAGCTTAACCCAGCTCTTCTTGGATGATCTTTTGTTTCCCAATAAGAAACCTTACTATTAATTTTAAACGGCAATAAATCTAAGTTTTTATTAGGGCTAGTAAAATTTATTTGTGGAGGAATTATTTTATTATCAAGCATTTTACAGACTTTAATAAATCCTGCTACACCCGAAGCAGAATCAGTATGACCAATATTAGCCTTCACTGAACCAAGAAAACAATCATAAGTACCGCTGTTTGAATTATTCCTAAATGCATCATGTAATGCCAAAATTTCTATTGGATCTCCTAGTTTTGTACCTGTACCATGAGTTTCAACATAGTTAATTGTATCTGAAGTAATATTACACATTTTTTGTGCAGATATTATACATTTCATTTGACCAGATACACTTGGAGCAGTAAATCCTATTTTTTCATTACCATCATTATTAGTATGATATCCTTTAATTATTGCTATTATATTATCACCATCTTGTTTTGCTTCTTTAAAACGTTTTAAAACAACAACTCCAAGGCCCATACCAGGTAAAGTACCATCAGCGCCTTCATCAAATGGTCTACAATGACCATCCTTTGAAAAAATCATACCTTCGTTATAGATATAACCATGACCTGATGGATCCGATAAAGAAACACCTCCTGATAACGCCATATCACAAGAGCCAATAGCTAAGCTTTTACAAGCTTCTACAATAGCTACTAAGGAAGTTGAACAAGCAGTATTAATATTAATTGAAGAACCTGTAAGCCCAAGTAAATAACTAACTCTAGTAGCTAAATAATTATTACTTATCATAGTTTGACTTTCCCAATTAGAAAATACAGAACTATCCTTAATATGTAATTTTACTTTATCTTCATGGAACTTATTATCACTCATTCCAGCAAAAACACCTATATTATTCAAGGTTCTATCCTTTATATATCCAGAGTTTTCAAGAGCTATCCAGCAATGTTCAAGAAATTTTCTTATTTGTGGATCTAAAAATTTAGAATCGCTAATTGATAAATTCCAAAAATCTGGATCAAATTGATAAATATTTTTAATTCTACCACTAACAGGAATATAACTTTTATTGCTAAAAATATCTGGGTCGACTTTTAAATTTTTACATTGATCTTTAGATAATTTATCTAAAGATTCTTGACCAGAAATTATTGTTTTCCAATATTCTTTAATATTATCAGAACCAGAAAACATTCCTGACATACCAATAACAGCTATTGAATAATCTAAAATATTGGTTTTAGATACATTTAAATTTTCTGATTTAAATGTATCTTTTCCATCTTTTATAAATTTTGCTAAAGACTTAATTGTAGTATATGTGAATAAATCTGTAATTTTTAATGATATATGTTTGAAATGTTTTTGAAGTTCTCCTTTTAACTTTATTAAAATTATAGAATTACCACCTAAATCAAAAAAATTACTATTAGTACTAATTAAAACACTATCTAAATATAATATTTCTGACCAAATATCTCTTATAATTCTTTCAATTTCATTTTTAGGGGTATTAATATTTTTATTTTCCTTTATAAAATCAGGATCTGGTAGTCCCTTCCTATCTAGCTTCCCACTCACCGTCAATGGGAGCTTATCCATATGCACTAATATCGATGGAACCATATAATCTGGTAATTTACTCTCCAGATATTTTAATATTTCTCCTTCATCTAGCCTGACTTCGGATATATAATATCCTACTAAATACTTACTACCTTCTGATTCATCTCCTTTTAATCCCTTTTTAGCCTCTTTTGCAATCACTACTGCTTGACTTATTCCCTCATATCCTATTAGCTGATTCTCTATCTCGCCAAGCTCTATCCTATATCCCCTTATCTTGACCTGGAAGTCACTACGGCCAATATACTCCAAGTTACCCTCAGGAAGCCAGCGCACTAAATCTCCTGTCTTATATAGCCTTCCATTCTTTCCTTCCTTTACATCTTCTTCACTCCTAAATGGATTAGCTATAAATCTCTCTGCTGTTAAATCCGCTCTATTCAAATATCCCCTAGCTAATCCCACT
>JACCDN011097236.1_pt1 | contig 27314 bp, 32 predicted proteins | sample 7441691 | NCBI WGS metagenome assembly JACCDN01 (sample SAMN15323439, study PRJNA562643) | freshwater metagenome | isolation source: river surface water | place: USA:Blue River Watershed | collected 2017-08-16 | reverse complement strand
GCACCTTTTTCCACTTGAAAGCCAAAATAAGTTCCAATAACAGCAATCACAAAACCAAAAACAGTTGCCTTAATAATTCCTTGCCATAAGTCTGAAACATGCATGAATTCTGAAAGCTTTGAAAAAAAGATCGCTTCATCGATCATCAACGTCGTTGTTCCTATAAGATACGAACCGAGGTTACCAACGAAAAGAAAAAGAATAGAAAGCATTGGAACAGCAAATGTTGCAGCAATAATCCGAGGAACGGCCAGATATTGAATGGAATTAATTCCCATTACTTCTAGCGCATCAACTTGCTCTGTTACTTTCATGGTACCAATCTGAGCCGCCATCGCCGAACCCGCTCGCCCTGCGACAATTAAACCAGTCAAAACTGGAGCTAATTCTTTTGCGAGACCAATTGCTACAATTGCTCCGACTAGTGAATCAACGTTAATTAGTTTGAATCCAAAATAAGTTTGTGTCGCCATAACCATCCCTGTAAAGGAGCCGGCCAAAACGATAATTAAAATACTTTTATTCCCAATGAAATAAAGCTGGTCAAAAAGAAGTCTTAAACGAAATGGTTTTTTAATCGACCAATAAAAAAAAGTCATGGTGAATTTAACAATATTCCCCAGTCCATTTACTGAATCACTTACACTTTTCCCAATTGCTTCAATCCAGTTTTTAAAATATCCAGTAAATTTATTAATAATCATCGCTGTCATTTATTACCCATTAAACTTCATAAACTCTTGGCACTCTTGGCAGGAGCGAGCAAAAGAGTTCATAAGGAATTGTTTTTGTTTCATCAGAAAATTTTTTTAAATCGCCCTCTGTTTGTCCCCAAATCGTAAACATTTCGTGAGCGCGAATTAGGCCTCTCGCCTCTTTCGGGAAAAGTACCTGGCACATATCCATATTTACCCGCCCAGCAATCACACCTTCAATTCCATTGTGATATAAATGAGCTCCGCAATATCTATTAAAAAAACCATCACCATATCCTATCGCTAAAATAGCAACGACTCCATCATGTGGACAAGGTGTCGAGTTATAACCAATTGGAGTTCCTTTTTTCACATCAAATGTTCGTAAAATATAAGTTTCAAGTTTTGAAATCACTTTTCCCTTATAAAAAGAATGCTGCTGGTAAGGATCATTTAGTGATGATGGCCCATACATCATTAGTCCTGGGCGTACATGAGTTTCATCAATGTTTGTCTTTTGTTCAATCGCTCCAGAGTTTGCCATTGATGATCTTTCAATAGAAATGCCAGCGTCTTTAAACATATTTTTAACTTCTAAAAAACGAGCTCTTTGCCATTCATTGCGAGTGTTGCCGACCATCGGAAATGATCCATTCGCATAGTGACTCATCAAGTGATAAATAGATTTTCTTCCGTGTTTTTTTAAAAGATCAATAACCACTTCTGCATCATCAAGGTGTAATCCTAGACGATTCATTCCGGTGTTGAATTTCAAACAAAGTGGCATAAAAGAAAAATCTTTATGTGTTAAAATATATTCCAGTTCACTTACATTTGATAAAACTGGAATAATTTTTTTCTCAAGATAAACATTCACATTTTCTTGTAACTCTAATTGAATGTCAGAAAAAACATAAACATCAACATCTAGATCTGGGAGCTCTTCACGAATACGAAGGGCTTCAAACAAAGAGGCACATCCAAATTCCGTAATTCCTAATTCGGTAAATGCAAAACGCACAAGTGGAATCATTCCATGACCATAACCATCGGCCTTCACCATAAAGATCACGCGCGCTTTTGGAGCAAGCTCTTGAATCAATTCATAATTGTGTCCTAGCTGGGTAAGATCAACGACCAGCCGACTTCTAAACTTCATACCTAAACCTGATCTCTGCCCCAAATAAGCTCTAGTGTTTTTTGACGGGCCTTGTTTTCATTTTCTACTTTCGCTTGTGGTGAAATTTCTTTTTCTTCGATGGCCCTAATCATCGCCAGCGCAGACATCGGAAGCTGACGAACAATGGGCTTAATTTCCATCGTCAAAAATTGATCTGCATCCTCAAAATATTTCCAGTATTGAAATTTAAAAGCATATTCTCGTAAATCCTTGAAAAAAATTTCAAACTTATCTTTGGCTACAAAGAACATCCACTCTTTCGCACTCATTTCACTTAAGTGAAAATCAATACGCGTTTGCGTCTCTAACCGCAAAATAAAATCTTCAAAGAATTTTTCAAAATAAAAGCGAGTACTTTTTCTTTTTTTGAAAACTTCAAAAAGTGAACTCATATCTAGTAGCACAATTTCTTTTTCATGAAATTCATTTTTGCCCCCAAAAACATTTTGGTCTGCGCTCTGAAGTGCCGTAAATGGCGCAATAAATTTTGAATCTACTGATTTACTCTTGTGATTTTTTAGTAAGTAAAACGCATAGATTGAATTTAAATATTCTTCAAATAATGTCCAGTCGAACTCATTAAAAAATGCTTCAACTCGGCTCTTAATAAAAATAAGTTTATCAGGATTTTCGCCCATTCCCCGAATAAGAAGGGATACAACTTCGCCTCCCATATTTTCCGCAACAACTTGCGAAGCCATATTCTGTGCAAATAATTCAATTCCATTTTGACTTTGTGAACCTAACCACAGATTTGGAATCATTCTAAATTTTGATGATGATGAAAGCGGTGATATTAGCTTTTGTCCATTAAAAGACAATTCTAAGAAGGCAAACTCATCAATCTCGTGAATGCTCTCAAAATATCCTTCGATGGCCTTAAAAAAATCGACTTTATTTTTTAATGCGTCAGCATCTTTTGTGAGCGCTGAAATATAGTGGCGATAACTAAACTTCTCTTCTGTCATTTGTTTATTTTTTAAAAATCCTTCGATTTGCCTCTCTTGAGCACGTAGTTCTTTTTCATTTTCTTTTTGAATATTTTTTAAATGGTTGAATTCAAAAAATCTTTTTAGAGAGTTATCAAAATATTCTTTTACAAAAGATCCTTCCTCAATCAACCCAAAATGAAAATAACCAAAAGTCGAAAGCACTAAAGGCTTAGCTGTCGTTGGGACAAAAAACATTAAATCAGTTTCACGTGATTTAATTCGTTCGTGATCTTTTAGTGCAAGCTCGCCATCATTCATTAAACGAATATCCACCAGTGCTAATGCCGGCTTCGTATCTTGGATTCCTTGCCAAAAAGATTTTAAATCTTCGTAAAAAAATGGAATAATTCCCTGATCGCGAAAAAACTTTGAAAATAATTTAACGTTTTCAATATTTTGAAAAAGAAGCGCAACTTGAAAGTCACTGTTTGAAAACCCCATACCATCATCCTTGACTGAGTGAGTTTAAGGCATAAGCCTATAATCATTTTAAAATTATGCACGAAGCTTTGCATTCCATCAATGAATTTCAACCTTTACAGAAGCACAAGAAAACTGCTAGAAGCCTCCCTTACAATAATCAAAATTAAAACTTTTTAGCAGATCTAACTATGAGCAACATTCAAAAGGTATTACGCCCCGTTTTAAACATGAAGGAAATGAGCCCTGATGTCATTGAAGAATACAAAGTTTCAACTGAGACAATGTGGGTAAATGAACTTTTGGCCGAATTGGAAGAAGATAACGACGGGGAAGTTGGCCCTGAAACCAGCAAACTTGCTCTCGATTTAAAAATCACTCTGCGCTCGACGCGTTATTATGGTGATTATGTTACGGTTAAGGCCAATATTCAGTCGACATATTACGCACCATGCATTCGCTGTCTAGCACTCACAAAGCAAGAACTAGAGCTAGATGTAAACGGTTTATTTCTCCATGACTCTTATGCGTCAAAGCCTGAATATCAGGATATTTCATCGTATTTTATTGATAACGAAGAAATGGAGCTCTACTTTCAAAAGAAGGGACAGGTTGAGCTTAAAGAATTCATTCACGAACATATTTTCATTGAAAAAGAAGCTTTTCCAAAATGTGTTGGAGAATGTGTAAACAAAGTGCTTTTTTAGAAAATCACTTGCCACATCAGACAAAGTGACGTAAAGATTAACGTCTAAATTTATTATTAAGCACTAGCTGATTATAGCGGAGTATAAAATGGCAGTTCCAAAGAAGAGAAATTCAGTTTCAAGAAAAGGTTTAAGAAGAGCAGGACAGCACCATAAACTTTACAGAAAACACCCAGTAACTTGTTCAAACTGCGGAGCTCATACAATGCCGCACACTGTTTGCCCTACTTGTGGTTTCTATAAAGGTAAACAAATTGTAGAGATTAAAGCTCCAGCTGATAACGCAGCAGAAGCGTAATTAGAATTAAATTCAAAGTTTGCTAAATACTAAAAAGGCCCTTAAATTTTAAGGGCCTTTTTTATTTTTGGATTTTTAAAAAAGTGCCAGGCACTTTTTTACTTTTTTAATTTAAGAAGACGAGGGATTCATTATGTTCGAATCAAAAATCTTAGGAACAGGGATGTATGTTCCAAAAAAAGTGGTAACCAATAAAGATCTAGAAAGTATTGTTGAAACAAATGATCAGTGGATTACTGAACGAACAGGAATTCGCGAAAGAAGAATTTGCTCTACTGAAGGTGGAGAATTTCCAACAGATATGGCCTTAAATGCAACTCGTGATGCCCTGAAGGCTGCTAATTTGCAACCAAATGATATTGACATGATTATTTTCGCTTCCGTTACTCCGGATGTGAAGCTTCCAAACTCTGCTTGTATCTTACAAGTGAAGCTTGGAATTACTAATCAATGTACATGTCTAGATATTTCAGTTGCGTGTTCAGGTTTTGTTTACGGAGTAAACATGGCCAACTCATTTATTAAAACTGGGATGTGTAAAAATGTTTTAGTTGTGGGATCAGAAATGTTATCTCGCGAAGTAAACTGGAAAGATCGTAACACGTGTATTCTTTTCGGTGATGGTTGCGGAGTTGCAATCGTTGGCCGTGCAGAAACAGGATCGAATTCTAAAATCTTGTCGACAATTTTAAGCAGCGATGGAACTGGTGGCGAATTTTTCGACCAACCAATTGGTGGAGCAGTAACCCCCATTGCCGCTGAACATTTAGCAGAAGGAAGTCACTTCATGCAAATGAAGGGCAAAGAAATGTTTAAAGTTGCCACTCGTACTCTTGCTGAAAATGGAAGAAAAGTTTTAGAGATGGCCAATGTTCCTCTTGAAGACGTCGATTGGGTTGTCCCTCATCAAGCAAATATTAGAATCATTGAAACCACTGCCAATCTTTTAGGGATGAGCATGGCGAAAATGATCGTGAATATTGATAAATACGGAAATACATCTGCGGCTACTGTGCCAATTGCCTTCCATGAAGCCATTTCTGATGGACGCATTAAACGTGGAGACTTAGTTTTATTCGACGCTTTCGGAGCAGGATTAACTGCAGGTGCTACATTACTTCGTTATTAGGAATTATTTATGAAAAAATCAGTAACATTATTATTTCCCGGACAAGGTTCACAATACGTTGGAATGGGAAAAAATTTAGAAGGTCATGCAGCTTTTGAGCTTTTTAAAAAAGCTAATGATGTTTTAGGGTATAATTTAACAGGAATGATGTTTGAAGGTCCGGAAGAGAGTCTCAAACTAACAGAGAATACTCAACCAGCAATTCTTTCTCACTCGATTGCTCTTTGGACAAAAACTAATGAACTACTAACGAAATACAACGTCACAGTTGATCGCGTTTTAGGCCACTCTGTTGGTGAGTATGCAGCACTTGTTGCTGCAAACGTTTTAACTTTTGAAGATGCTGTAAAAGCAGTTCACTTGCGTGGAAAATTCATGCAAGAAGCTGTGCCTTCTGGGCGCGGAAAAATGTTTGCCATTTTAAAAGTACCTGAAGAAATCGTAAGAAAAGCATGTCTAGAAGCTTCGAAACCGGGCTCTGAAGTTATGCCGGCAAACTTCAATGAACAAACACAAATTGTTATCTCTGGTGAGTCTGAAGCATGCCTTCGAGCTGTAAAATGGCTCGAGGAAAATTACAAAGAAGCTCATCGAGCAATGGAATTGAATGTGTCTGCACCATTTCACTCAAGCCTCATGCTTCCTGCAGCAGAAAAACTGAAAAAAGAATTCACTAATTTCAAATGGAATAAGAACACTTTACCTTATATTGCCAATATCGATGCTATGGAGTATTCAGCTGAAACAAATCCTGAAATCATTCAAGACAATCTCTATCAACAAGCTTATGGTTCGGTGCTTTGGACTCAATCTATTTTAAAACTTTCAGATGATACGATTTGCTTGGAGATGGGGCCAGGAAGAGTTTTAATGGGACTTGTTCGCAAAATTAACAAGAACATTAAAGTTGTTTCAATGGATAAAGAAGATTCTTTTGTGGAGTTGGAAGATCTACTTCGCAATTAAATCAAAAATATACAGCGGACGAACTCTCCCTGCTTCTTCAATTTCAATTTTTTCAATGAACTGATATTGAACTTTAAAGATCTTTTCTGTCGTAAAGGTCAGGAGGATTTTTTCGTCCATATGAGGCGAAATTAGAAGTCTATGGGCCTTAAGATTTTTTCTCTCCAAAAGGGACTTTAAAATACTTGTGGCAGTTGCCCCACCAACACCTGCAACTAGAAAACTGCCAAAGATTTCGACCTCAATCGCCTCGCCTGGTAATCGATGAAAAAAATAACGGTAATGGGGCTTCAAATGCGGTGATTGTAGAAACAATTTTTCTAAACGATCCATGATATGTGGCACTTGATCCACAAAATGAACTTCTGAAAATTTATCTGACTTAAGAGCACCTATCCCAATATAGCCGTGATCACAACAAATATCCCAAAAGGGTAATCCCGCGATACCTTGATCAAGAAAAATTTGCATACGAGGACTTAATTTAGGTTTTGGTAGCTTCATTGCCATTATCATTAAAAGTGAATCGGTCAGCTTTATAAATTAATATAATATTATAATTTATTTGCACTAATTAAAAGTGTCCTTTTGCTTGTGATCAATTAGAATAGAATCTAACCTCGAAAAGGAGTTCGATATGAGTAAAGGTCAAGACAAAGGAAAAGATAAAGGCAAAGACAAAACTAAGCCTAAACTTACGACTAAAGAAAAACAGGATAAGAAAAAAGAAAAAGGAAAGAAAAACTACGACTAGAATTTTTAAAGCCTAGCTTCTAACGATACTAGGCTCTACAAATTTCTGTTTGTTTTCTAAAAGGTTAATCCAATATTAACTCTAAACGATGCAAGATTTTTTAATTTATTATGGTAAGGAAGCTCATTAATATTTTTTGCTTCAAAGCCAAAGTTCTTCTGCAGTTGAAATCCAACTAATAAATTTTCTGTATAAAAATTTAGTCCAATGCTTGCGAGGTAAGAATTATATTTGGCTCCATTGTACATTGAAATAATCTCTTCGCGGAACCATTCTATCTCATAGTAACTTGGATCTGCAGTGTAAAAATCTAATATTTTACCAAATTGATATCCTGCTGCAAAATCCAGTGCAAATGAGTTATAAATTGGAACTAATTTATTAACTAAAACAGCATGGCTTTTAGTCGAAAATGCACTTTCGCCTTGAGTTACCTCAAAGTTACTGGCACCTTGCTGTACTCTTATCCCCCACAACGATTTACCAAAAATATAATTTGCATAGAATCCTGTTTTTTCAATAAACCCCTTTCCTTGATTAAGTTTAGGAGAAATCGCGAGAGTCATTCCTTTAAAATTATTTCTTAAAAAAATTGGGATATCGCTGACACTTGCATTTGTACTTTCGATTTTTGCTGACTCTAGTGTCGCAGATGGTAATAACGTATTCGGTGTTGGTGCAGTCGGTGTAATCGTATTTACCGCAGAAGCCCCTGTTGAAAAATTAAAGTTATAAACCGGACCTCCACTAGATTGCTCAGCAAAAGTTGAAGTTAAAAAAATCGCCGATAAAACAAATATTCCAAATTTCATATTACTCTCCATGCAAAACATTGCCCTTTTAGTTCTGCATCTCTTGTGCCAACTGTTACGCGCCTAATTTTCAATATCTACTTGATCATTTGTGCCATTTTTGGCATTGGTGTATGTCGAAAGCATCCTAAAAAAAGTCCTAAGAGGAACTCCCATCAACTTTGCAGCTTCTGATTTATTGTTATTTGCAACTGCCAAAACTTCATCTAAATGATTCTTGATAAAATTTTCCTTCGCTCTTTCAAAAAGGTAATTTTTTGCTTTGAAAGCTTTTAACCCTTTGTTCGTTTGAATGATTTCAAAATCAGTACCATCACTAATAAGCGCAGACCTTTTTAAAACATTTTTTAGTTCTCTTATGTTGCCAGGCCAATCATATTTTGTAATATGCTCTTGGGCATGAAAATCGAGTTCAATTTTTGGTAAATTATATTCCTGACAAATATCATTAAGTAAATAATTCGCTAAATCGATAAGATCAGTTTTTCTTTCTGCAAGTTTTGGAAGTCGAATCGGCATTTCGTTAATACGAAAGTAGAGGTCGTTTCTAAATTCATTAGCATGGACTAAGTTCTCTAGCTCCTTATGAGTAGCGCAAATTAATCGAAAATTAACACTAATTTCTTTTCCGCCAATTGGAGTTAACTTTTTTTCTTGTAAAACTCTTAGAAGCTTAGCTTGAATCTCAGGAGATAATTCTGCGACTTCATCTAAGAAAAGAATGTGATTATTTGCTTCTTCAATTTTTCCGATCTGATCTTTAATTGCACCTGTAAAACTTCCCTTTTTGTGTCCAAAAAGAAAACTCTCCGCGAGATCTTTAGGAATTGCTGAGCAATTTATAGCGATTAATTTCTTTCCGCTTTTTTGCGAAATATACCTGGCAATCATCTCTTTACCGGTCCCACTTTCACCCGTAATCAACAATGAAAGGTCATTAAAAATTAGTCGATCAATAACTTTTTTAGTTTTCTGCATATCTAGGTTTTTCCCCCAGAAAAATACATCATGCTCTTCTATCTCTTTTAATGCGAATTGATTTTTCTGATAGGCCAAATGCAATGAAATTCCATGTGAAAATAAAAACAACAAAGTACTCAATTTACCTAAGGACGAGCTAATATTTTTGTTAGTTGGATTCGTTAGATATAGCACAATGCTAAAATGGTCACTAATCGCATTTTTAATTAAAGTAAAATCCTTAGTATTGGAAATATCTTTGAAAATAAGAGAATGAGTATTCGCCTGCACATGAATAATGTTTTCTTCTGGATTTTCTTCAAGCAGGTTATTCATCATAAATGTTGTTTTATCTTGTATACGTAGACCGGAACTCATGATTTCAATTAAATTGTCATTAACTTTCTTAAATAATGCGATTTGATCAATTTGCAATGAATCTTGAATGAACTGTAATAAATCCTTTAAATAAGTTTTACCTTTAGGATTTTTTGGCAACTTTTTAAAGTCCCAATCGCTTTCGGCCTGTGCTATTTCAAATGTATGTACGTGAATATGAAAAATTTTATTCCCAATAGTCTCCCCATAAGAAATTGATTTTTCCCAGTCTGAAAACTTGAGCTTGTTATTACTTTCAGTTGGCATTAGCCTAAAACAAGTATCGGCCAAGAAAAGACTTATCGTTGTTGGAAAGTGATCAATAACGATGTCGCATTCTTTATGACTACCAATAAATACAACGTTTTCGGATGTATTAAAAACTAACATTTGTGTTTCAAATCGAACTATTATTTTTTTCATTTACTCACCTACATTAATCTTTGTTATCTCATTTGGTAAAACATCAACTTCGCTTTCAATAGGTGAAAAATTCCCTCGTATGAGTTTAATTCTGTGCTTACCTGGATTGACAGCATATGGATCATCTATTTTTTCAAGCATATTCCCATCAACATAGACTTTTGTTCCACTTGGAACGACAAAGGAAATTCCAGTTAGGATGGGTTGTTTCGAAGAAGTTTCTGCTAATGTTGGGATTGGCTTAACTTTAGATAACTCAATTGCTTTATTTTCTAAGACCGGTTTTTCTAATTTTGTAGATTTAATATCTACCTTTGCAATCATTTCTGCAGGTTTTGTGCCAAGAGTTGGCAGAATTTTTTGAGGTACTATTATCTGCGATTGAATTTCTTCTGCGACCTCAATTTGATTTACCGAAGTCATTGCTCTCATGAAGTAAGTGATTGATGTAAACAAAAATAAAATTATAATGAGAAATACTGTTTTTTTAACCATTATTTTTAGATTATTTGATTCTAATTTCAGCTCTGGTTTAAAGTCAGGATTAATTTTAAGTAAACGCTTTAAATAAAGATTTGCTTTGGGATCCTTTTTGTTTCTTAAATCTTCAAAATTTTTTTGGAAAAAACTTGCGACGAGTTGGTCGTAATTATTTTCATCTAAAAGATTCGCATCTATAAAATTTCTACAAATTATTGTCGGATGCGCAGCCCTGCATTCATCAAGGAAGGATAATAAATCGGCTCTCATCTCATAAACTTTTTGATAACGATCTTGCCGCTTTTTTGCCATTGCCTTAAGAATAATTGCATTAAGTTTTTCGGTGATTAAATGATTTAACTGCATCGCCTGTGGAGGCTCATCTTTGCATATTTTTTTAGTGATTTCGGGATAAGATTCTCCATAAAATGGTAGTGTTAATGTACTGAGATAATACAGCAAGACCCCTATTGAGAAAATATCACTACGTTGATCAACATGCTCTCCGAGACATTGTTCTGGGCTCATGTAAGCAGGTGAACCTAAAATTGTTCCAGAGAGAGTTAAATCGTGTGATTCTAAATTTCTAGATAATCCAAAATCTGTAATCTTGATTTTCCCTTCATTATTAATCATGATATTTTCAGGCTTAATATCTCTGTGAACAAAACCTAATCGATGAACTTCTTCTAGCCCAAGTAAAATTTCTGAGACAATCACTGCACCAATAAAGGGAATAGATTTTTGATCAATTTTTTTTAAATAATATGATAGATCTCTGCCGTTCACATATTCAACAACCAGCGAAGGTATCCCATGTTCGTCAAAATAAAAATTTTTATACTTAACAATTTTTTCGTCTTTTAACTCGCGTAATATCTCTGCTTCTTTTTGTAGCCTGCTTCTTATCTTTTCTTCATCTTTAAAAAAAACTTTTAATGTCTTGATGGCGACAAGTTCGTTTGGGTTTGATTTTAAATGAGCCAAAAAAACATCACTGAGGGCACCACTTCCACATTTGCTAATAATTTCAAATTGATTATTCATGAAAACAGAGTGCCAAAAATGGCATGCTAGTTAAATGTGCATTGCTCAAATATGCCGAAAAGTGCATACAAATCAACGCAGTGAGGCGATAAAATGAGTTGAAAGGCAACTACGTCCAAGTTACCCTCTACACTTATTTTTTAAAGGATAGAATCATGAACGTTACATATTCAGATCTTAATGGAAAAAATGTCCTCATAACTGGAGCTTCAAGGGGTATCGGTCATCAAATGGCACTCGTTTTAGCGGCCCAAGGTGCACACGTTATTTTCAACTATCGTGGTGATGAACAAAAAGCGATTACTTTAAAAGAAGAATTGCAAAAAGCAGGTGCAAGTAAAGTTACCGCGCTAAATTTTGATGTTACAGATACTGCAAAAATGAAATCAGAATTAGAAGCTTTCATTGAAGTAAATGGGGCAATTACAGGGCTCGTTAATAACGCTGGAATTTCTCGAGATGCACTTCTACTACGCACGAAAGAAGAAGATATTGATGCAACTTTAAACACTAATTTAAAGTCAGTAATGATGCTCACTCAAATTTTAACCAAGTCGATGATGAAAGCTGAAAACGTTTCTATTGTTAATGTTTCTTCAGTTGTGGGCCTTATGGGAAATGCTGGCCAAACTGCATACGCAGCTTCAAAAGCTGGGCTTATTGGATATACAAAATCTGTGGCCAAAGAGCTGGCATCAAGAAACGTGCGCTGTAACGCAATTTGTCCAGGTTTTATTGTCACAGACATGACAGACAAGCTTGATGAGAAAACAAAGGAAGCTTATATGGCATCAATCCCACTAAAACGTTTAGGGGACTCTACGGAAGTCGCGAACTTAGTGTGCTTTTTACTTTCAAAAGCATCGTCATATATCACTGGAGAGACAATAAAAATTGACGGCGGATTGTATATCTAATAAAACTGAGTATCTTATTTTTGAGTTATTAAGATAACTGTTAAGGAGCTATAAAATGATGCAAGACAAAGTTGTAAAACTAATCAGCGACGCTACTAAGATTGATGCAGCAAAAATCACTCTAGAGACTAGCTTCGTTGACGATCTCAACCTCGATTCATTAGATATCGTAGAACTTATGATGAAAATGGAAGATGAGTTTGGTGTTGAAATTCCTGAGGAAGATGCTGAGGGTCTTAAGACTGTAAAAGACATCGTTCTTTATTTAGAAAAAAAACAAGCGTAATTTCAAAAAAACCTAAAAAAGCCCCAAGTAATTGGGGCTTTTGTATTTTTACCCCCAAAAATTAGGAGATCTACATGAGTCAAGTTCATAGAGTGGCAATCACTGGGATGGGAATGATAAATGGTCTTGGGCATAATTTAAAAGACGTTTGGACAAATGCCATCGAAGGAAAGTCCGGCGTTTCTCTGATAGATCAAATTGATACTGAACAGCTAACGACAAAAATTGCAGGTGAAGTAAAAAATTTTACTCTATCTGAAGAAATATTAGATGCAAAAGAAGCTCCTCGCTACGATCGCTTCATTCACTTTGCCATGCATTCAACTCACGAGGCACTAAAACACGCAGGTTTGCTTGAAAGCTCCCCATACCCAAGACATCGGATGGGAGCAATTTTAGGTGTTGGAATCGGTGGGTTTCCTGAGATTGAGAAAACTGCAAAAATGCTGGTGGAAAAAGGCCCTCGAAGAATATCCCCTTTTTTCATTCCAGCAATTATTCCTAACATGACTTCTGGCCTAGTTTCAATTCGCTTTGGCCTTGAAGGTTTAAATTACAGTATCTCTAGCGCTTGTGCTTCAGCGGCCCATGCTATTACAGCTTCTGCCTATGAAATCATGCTTGGTCGCCAAGACGTCATGGTTTCTGGTGGTGCTGAAGCCGTTGTTTGCCAAATGACCATGGCGGGATTTGGAAACATGAAAGCGCTTTCAAAAAGAAATGATGAGCCTCATCGAGCTTCACGTCCTTTTGATGTAGACCGAGATGGATTTATTTTAGGTGAGGGAGCTGGAGTACTCATTCTAGAAAATTATGAAAAAGCCAAAGCTCGCGGTGCTACCATTTATGCAGAAATTATCGGTCACGGCGCAACTTCTGATGCTTACCATATTACTGCTCCACACCCTGAAGGCGACGGAGCATATAGAAGTATGAAAATGGCCGTTGAAGATGCGGGCATTGATCCAAAATTAGTAGGTTATGTTAATGCCCACGGAACTTCGACTCCACTCGGAGATATCGGAGAAACAAAAGCAATAAAAAGAGTATTTGGTGATCATGCGTCAAAGCTTTTAGTATCATCAACAAAGTCCATGACTGGACATTTACTTGGTGCTGCCGGAGGAATTGAAACGATCTTCTGTGCAATGGCTTTACACACTGGTATTATTCCTCCGACGATTAACTTGGATAATCAGGATCCTGAATGTGACCTGAATTATGTTCCAAATAAAGCCGTTAAAGCTCCAATCGAGTATGCACTTAACAACTCGTTTGGTTTTGGTGGAACAAACTCATCACTACTTTTAAAAAAGGGATAGTATGCAGGAACTCACGAGTACTTTAGCTTCAACAGATCCAGAAATTTTTGAACTTATTGGAAAAGAATTAAATCGCCAAGAAATGGGATTAGAGCTGATTGCTTCAGAAAACTATACATCAAAAGCTGTCATGGAAGCCCAAGGCTCAATCATGACCAACAAATATGCTGAAGGTCTGCCAAAAAAGCGCTACTACGGTGGATGTGAGTTCGTTGATCTTTCTGAAGAACTAGCAATTGAAAGATTAAAAAAAATCTTCGACGCAAAATATGCAAATGTACAAGCGCACTCTGGTTCCCAGGCCAATATGGCCGCTTATTTTTCACTTCTAGGTGTTGGGGATAAAATTTTAGGAATGAGTTTATCAGAAGGTGGACACTTAACTCACGGATCTCCTGTTAACTTCTCTGGAAAATTATTTAACTTTGTTTCATACGGATTAAATAAAGAGACTGAAAGACTTGATTTTAACATCATCAGAGAGCTCGCTCTAAAAGAACGACCAAAATTAATCGTTGCTGGTGCTTCTGCATATCCTCGCTTAATTGATTTTAAAGTGTTCAAAGAAATTGCAGATGAAATCGGCGCAAAACTTATGGTGGATATGGCCCATATCGCAGGCCTTGTGGCCGCTGGAGTTCACCCAAGTCCAATGCCATACGCTGATGTTGTGACATCAACAACTCATAAAACCTTGCGAGGCCCACGCGGAGGAATCATCTTAACCAATGACGAAGAATTAGCGAAAAAATTAAATTCAAATATTTTCCCAGGAATTCAAGGTGGACCACTCGAACACGTGATAGCGGCAAAAGCTGTGGCCTTCAAAGAAGCACTCACTCCAGAATTTAAACGCTACCAAGAACAAGTGGTAAAAAATTCTAAAACTCTCGCGAATACACTTTTAGAAAAAGGAGTTGGGTTAGTAACTGGTGGAACTGATAATCATCTAGTTCTTGTTAAAACTGATTCCGTGGGATTGTCTGGAAAAGATGCAGAGAAGATTTTAGAACACGCTGGAATGACTTGTAATAAAAATATGATCCCAAATGATACTCGCTCGCCATTTATTACCAGCGGAATTCGTCTAGGAACTCCTGCGATCACAACTCGTGGTTTAAAAGAAGAACATATGATAAGCCTTGGGAATTGGATTCACTTAGCGCTTACAAATGGAACTAATGAATCACTGTTAAATAAAATTAAAAATGAAGTCATGGATCTTTGTAAAAAGTATCCCGTTTATTAGTAGGTAAAAATGCATTGTCCTCAATGCCATAAAGAAGACACGAGAGTTATTGATTCAAGACTGATGCTTGAATCCAATAGCATAAAAAGGCGTCGTAAATGCGATTCTTGTGATACTCGTTTCACTACTTATGAAACAGTTCAATGGCAGATGCCACAGGTCCTAAAAAAAGATGGCCGCCGCGAAAACTTTAATCGCGAAAAAATTATGAAAGGTTTAAAAAAGGCATGTCAAAAAAGACCAATCTCTGCCGATCAGTTAAACAAACTCATTGATGAAGTTGAAAGATCTCTGATTGAAAGCAATCCAGTAGAAGTTACTGGCCCATTTTTAGGGGAGCTCGTAATGGATCGACTTAGAAAGCTAGACACGGTTTCTTATGTGCGGTTCGCCTCTTTTTATTGGGACTACAAAGATATCGAAGATTTCGTTTTTGGTCTTCGTCATAATCTCAATTGCGAAAAAACAATTACCTGTCAAAATAGTACTCAAGAATTGAATTAAAAGGATACTCATGCAAAAAAGATCGCTTGCTCGTGAATACGCATTTAAATTTACTTATAAATTTTTACTTAATGACTTTAAAGACGATAAAAAAGAATTAATTTCAGATAAAAAAAATCTTGATCGTGTACTTTCCGACTTTGATTCTTCTTACTTAGAAGAAGACAGTGAACATCCATTTAATACCATTGATGGTGATGGAAAAAAATTTGCACGCGACTTAGTTTTTGGAACTTTCACAGCAGAAAAAGAATTAAGCGATCTAGTTATTAAATTCTCGACTCAAAAAAACTTAGAAAAAATGGAAAAAATTAATCTTGCCCTACTTTTACTAGGCTCTTTTGAAATTAAAGCCGACAGCGATACACCAATGGCCGTTATCATTAACGAATACGTTAATATGGCAAAAAAATATGGCCCACCAGACTCTCAAGGTTTCATTCATAGCATTCTCGATAAAGTTGGCAAAACACTAAGAGGATAATTAAGGATAGCTCATGAGCCTGCCTCAACGCGAATTTTTATCAAACATTGATGATCAAGTTGGCTTGATTATTTGGCTTTCGGAGTCCGCGCTAACGATTAACACCCACGGTTTTAAAGAATGCGATTATCTTTGTGATGGGCTCGTTAGTGAGTTTTTAAAACTTAGTCCCGCAGCTATTGAGCAAAATGTTTTCCACACTAATCATTATGGAAAAAAGCTTTTTATCGCTTTCTATAAAAATACAAAATCAGTACTTTCAAGTCTTGACGACGTAATTGGACTTTTGACTGAATCGAAAGAAAGTTTTGCTAAAAAAATTGTTCTACTAGATAATCATAATCCCGGCGAGCTGATGGGAGAGCTAGCAAAGCGCTACCCGGCTTTCGACTTCAAACACTACACCTTCTGATAGATGACTTTATGTACCGCTGAAAAAGATCGCTTATAATTTCCATGAGTCCACTTATCTTCATTGGTCTTTAACCAATTCCCTAAATGATCATAGTCTAAGCTACCAATTAAAAGCTCGTGAGCAATATTCACAGATAAAATGAATAAAGCTTCCATTGGGGCTACATGATTAGCATCTAGCCCTCTAGGAAAACCTGTTCCATCTGGCTTTTCATGATGAGTTAAGAGCATGTTTCTGACATCCTCAGAAATACTTTGAAGCTTATCGAAATACTGAGCTGATATATACATATGATTTTTAATAAGCGTCTGAGTGTCAAAATCAAATTGGAAAAATTCCTTAGATTTGATATCCATAACTTTTGCTTGATCCTCTGTCTCCAGAGAAATATCTTTAAAAAGCGCAGCAAAAATAAATTTCTTCCAAATCGTTGGAGAATTCCACGTCATCTCTTTAGCAAATGCACATGAGAGATACGCCGTTAGAAAACTATGATCGGTAATATAATTACGCTTACTTTTAAACTTTTCCAAAAATTTCATCAATTCAGGATGACTTGTAATTTCTTCTTCAACTAAGCTCAAAACTTTATCTATTTGTTCAACAGTCACCGCCTGAACACCTAAGTTTCTTATTACTTCACGAGTGAACTGTATTGAATTTGCATATTCGTTAGTGCTATTAACTTCTTTTAAACGATCGAATAAGAGGACTTCATAGTCTGCTTTTAAGATATAAATGTCGTTCATACCTTTCTCATGATATTTACGGATTAGATCTACACTTAAATCATTATCTTCTCTAATTTTAACAAATTTATCTTCATTAATTTTAATAAAAACTTTGCACGCTGGATTGTATTTTAAGAAATCAAGAATTGGAATTAGGCAAAAGCTAATTCGGTCATTCAAGTTAGCTCTTTTTTTCTTATCCTCAGGTTTTAAAAAAACGCGTTCGATACTTTTTCTTAGCATATCGTCGTCAAAAGGTTTGACGATATGATCATTCAATGGATTATTATCAAAAAGTTTTTTAAGGGTATCAATATCACGCGGCTCTGCTGTCGAAACCAAAATAAAAGGAACTTGCGGGCGATTTTTCGCCACCCATTGGTAAACATCACCACCATTTCCATCATTCATGCGGTAGTCACAAAAAATCAATTTGATTTCTAAATCGTTTTCAAGAGTTTGAATAGCGTTGTTTCCGGAACTAGCTTCAATAATATTGTAATGACCAATATTATCGATCATCATTACCATGACTTCCCTAATTTCTTCTTCATCGTCTACGATAAGAATTTTATGTTCACTCAAAAAAATTTCCTAACTAAAAGGTTCTAAAAATTAAATTATAGCATTCATCTAGGGTCTCATACCTTAAATTTTACTTAAGGAACTGCCGCAATATAAGTCACCCACGACTCGCAATTATCAGCTTTTAAAGTTTCTCTAAAAACTCCATTGCCATCCCCATTGCTATCTACCCCTTCCCAAAACGTTTTTACTTTAGAAAAACCGGCGGACTTTAGTAGATCAACAAGTTCCCGATTGTCCCACATTCTCCAATCATAAGTAAAAACACGTTTGTGTTTGATCCCTGATTTATGGTCTTTGAAATGTATTGAATAAAAACACTCGGCCGTTAGAGGATTATAGCTTTCGCATTCCCAATAATAGGTATGCCCTGTATGGCGCGCACTTTCCTCTGATGGCTTTCTGGCATCTGTTCCACCAAAGAGATCAATAAAAAACATACCCTCTTTGCCATGAAAAGATTCACGAACGGCCTTAAAGTAGCTCAATAGATCTTCGCGTTCTTTAAAAAAATAATAAGAAAAATTAAAGGCTACAACCACTTCAGTTGTGAAGTCATATTTGTCTAAAACATTGCCACGAATGTAGTGGACATGAGATTGCTCAGTATCTTTAAGTGTAAAATAATGGTGATCAAGCCCATATTGGATAGGCTCTAAATCAAGATCTATACCATATGATCGATGTTCGTCCCCTTGCTTAACCCACGCGCAAGCAAGTTTCCCTGTGCCGCAAAAATCCTCGCGTAGGGTTTGTGGCATTCTTTTAAACTCGTTTTTAAAAACTTTATTGATAAACTTAATATCTGCATCTGGATTTTGAACTGAAGCCTCATACAAACGATATTTCTCATTTAAACTGAGTTTAGATTTCATTTCACTTTTTTTTGATTTCATTTTGACTCTCAATACTTTTGATATGATTTAACTTCGACTAACCCGGAAGAATATTTTTGATTGATTTCGTTTTTACATTCGAAGCGCTGATCGTTTGTTATATAAACACTGCGAGCAAGCGCAATAAATTTTTCATCAAAAGTTTTGCTTCTTTCTTTATCCCTAATCTCATCCTCAATTATCCAAAGTTTTGTATTAATTTCAATCAATTTATTTAAATAAAGATCAATTCCATGAATACCTAACCCATTTAGTGTATAACTTAGAACTTCGGCTTCATGATTCACATGAGTAAGTTTTGTTTTATCTGATATTTTTTGTTGTTTAATTTTTAGAATTGAGAGCTTATCAACTAATTCACCAAGAGAAACTTCACATCTAATTTGCATTCTATCCTTCCTATTTAGAAAAATCGATCTCACCGTAATAAATATCTGTAATTTCAAACTCCACTAAACCACGTGGAACTTGAATGACCACGGTGTCTCCGTCTTCTTTACCCAGTAGCGATTTGCCAATTGGAGACTTCCAACTAATATAACCTTTTTCCGTGTTTATTTCATCGACACCAACAATGGTAAAAGTTTTCTCTTCGCCCTCGTCATTTGAAACGATCACCTTCGCACCAAACTGAACACGATCTCGCTTAACCGGTTTAGTTGGGTCAACAACGACAGCAGCTTCAATTCTTGCGGTTAAAAACCGAATTCTTCGATCAATCTCTCTTAAACGTTTTTTTCCATACTGATAGTCCGCATTTTCTGAACGATCTCCATTACCCGCGGCCCATGCCACAACTTTCGTCACCTCTGGTCGCTCTGTTTTCACCAAGTGATCAAGTTCACTCCTTAAGAGTTGAAAGCCATATGGGGTAATGTAATTTTTTTCTTTTGAAGCGGAAGAATTCATTATGATCGTTTCGGAGGGTGACTATCGATATATTCAAGAAGACTATTGGTCCCAGAAGCGCAAGGCGATCGACAAATATTTCCAAGGCAAACAAACAATACTCTTTTTTTCATACTAAGAGAATCATACTCATATCGATAAAAATATGCTATTACTTTCATAACTTTCCAAGGATTAATAACACTCGGGGTTTATATCATGGTAGCAAGAACGGTAATTCGCATGGGCCATCCAACGCTTAGATTAGTGGCTCAATTTGTCACGAAAGAAGAGTTTGAAACTCAAGAATTTAAAAATCTTTTAACTGATCTCTACGACACAATGAAAAAAGAAGGTGGAATTGGAATCGCTGCTCCACAGATAAATGTTTCTAAAAGTGTGACGATTATAGAGCTACCCGAATACTCAGAGCGCTATGGAAAACTTCCGGTCACCAGGCCCATCACCATCATTAATCCTAAAATTAAATTTTTGACTGAAGAAAAACAAGGATTCTATGAAGGATGCCTTTCCGTTCCAGGTTTACGTGGATTTGTCGAGCGCCCTAAAAAAATTGAAGTGGAATTTTATGATCACAACTTTGATAGGCAAAAGATTGTTGTTGAAGACTTTTTGGCAACTGTTTTTCAACATGAACTTGATCACTTGTTTGGAAAACTCTACATCGATCGCATGAGTGATACGACAAAGCTCACTTATCTTGCAGAATATGACGAATTTTTTGCATCAAAAAACGAGCATCATGAAATCGATTAACCCGATTGCATTTATAAACTCTCCCTACAAAGAAAAATTTACGACTCCTCGTCAATCAGGAATGAATGCTGTAAAAAGTATTATCGAATTTAATTTCAAAGGTAATGACCATGAACGTTTGAGAGGTCTTAATGGATTTTCTCATTTGTGGGTGATTTTTGAATTCCATTTAATTGAAAAAGAAATTGCCGAAGGAACAGTGGTCGTTCGCCCTCCCAGACTTGGAGGTAAAGAAAAAACCGGAGTCTACGCTACACGTTCTCCCCATCGGCCTAATCGTTTAGGTCTAAGCTTAGTCGAGATTATTGAAGTCAAAGATCAAGTGATTGTCATTCGCGGAGGAGATTTCGTTCACGGCACTCCCATCTTTGATATTAAGCCATACTTAAAAGAATCTGAATCAATTCCAAACGCTCGCAGTGGTTGGTGTGAAGAAGTCGAAATTGAAAAAAGATTATCCGTTTCTTGGAGTCACGATGCGCTAGCCATTATTTCTGACTTTAATGATCAAAAAAATATTTCAGAAATTTTAAGTTTAGATCCACGTCCAAGTTTTCAAAAAGAAAATAATAAAGAAAACAAACAGCACGAGAATTCATCTTATGCTGTTCATCTTTTAAATTACAATATACATTTTAAAATTTTAGAAAAAGAGCAAGCGCTTATCATTACAAACGCAGAGCAATTATAGTGAACATCCTGTTGTTGCCCCTTTTAAACCTAGCCCATCTGTCGTCGGTTTTACTTGAAGTGCTTCTGGTTTGGGTTCATTGATCTTTTTTAGAATTTCTTCTTTAGTCTCACAGTCTTCTGATTTTTTATCAATTTTTTTCCCATCAGTTTTTTTGGTTTCTAACTTCGAAACTTTCGCTGATTTCTTTTCCTTCTTAGGATCAGCGGCACGACTTTCTGCAATCGATGCCAGGCTCAAAGATAAAAACATAACAAATAACAATGCACGCATAAAGAAACTCCAATCTTCTTATATCTTTTTTTATTCTATTCTACTCTGAATAATTAAATAGTTTTGATAACATTAATCTTCGATACCAACTACGTGGTATTTTTCTTAAAACCTCCATCACAATTTTCATTTGCCATGGAAAAATAAATAAAACTTTTTTCATATCAATCGCATTTTTAATTAAGATTGCTGCTTTATCGGCCGTCATTAAGAATGGCATTTTATGATTATTTTTTTGTGTCAGTGGAGTATCAACAAACCCCGGAGCAATTGCTGTTACATGAATGCCTTGAGTTTTTAAATCTAGCGATAATGATTCACAAAGTGTAAGGACATAAGACTTCGATGCTGAGTACGCCGCTGCTCCAGGAAGACCAACTAGGCCCGCAACTGAAGCTGTAGCCACGAGGTGACCTTGTTTTTTTGGTAGCATATATTTGAGTGCCACTTCAAAAGAATTTAAAACTCCATTGATGTTGATGTCGACAATCTCTCTGGCAATTTTCAGATTGGGCATTTTCGTTTTTGCACCAACAGATCGTCCGGCATTGGCAACCATAATGTCTAAAATCGCCTCAGGACCCACAAAATCACTCACGGCACTCTCGAGTGCCTGAAGATCTGTAACGTCCAATTGATAAGTTTTAAGCTGTTTAAATTTATTGCTAATTTCCGAAGGAAACTTATTTAAATCACGAGCACAAATTCCCACGCGATGCCCGTCGCGCAAGTAAGTTAGAGCAAGTTCTAATCCAATCCCAGTCGTGCCACCCGTTATAAAGATATTCATGTATTTCCTTTCATTGATTAAGTCATTATTTTAACAAAGAATTGGGGTAATTATTAGATGGAAAAGTAGGCTTGCGAAGAAAATTACCTTAGCACTTCGTGGGTTCATCTCTGAACAAAAAAATCAGCCTCCACTCAAAAGTTCCTTGACGAAATCAAACTAACCCCCTAAATTTAAGCTTCAGAAAAATGGGGGCGTAGTTAAGTTGGTTATAACGTCTGCCTGTCACGCAGAAGGCCGAGGGTTCGAGTCCCTTCGCTCCCGCCATTTTTTCTTCAATAATTTTCTCAAAAAACTCTCAAAAATAATAAAAAACAATTAACAACAAAGCGGAATTATCTACAGTTACAATTGAAGTCTGTTTTTTCTAAATCTAAAATCACTCCTCATCACTAGATGTCACCAATGTTTGCCGACCGTGTGCCGACTTTTTGCCGACCGTATTTTTTTTATCAACAGTAAGCCTTTATTTTGAGTTTTTCCAAAGCGATTACCGCATACGGTTAATTTTGTTGCCTATGCGGGAATTGTTTCACTTATAAGGGAATTCGATTATGAACTCGGAAGATAAAGTCGATGCGACTACAATGAAATTAGTATTACACAAAAACCTAAAAAAGCTTTTAGATGAAAGAGGTATGACTGCTTCTCAGCTATCTCGCGCAACAAAAGTTCCAAATTCCACAATTCAGAACTGGCTTTCCGGCTTAGTCCCTCGCAACTTAATACAGTTAAAAAGAGTTGCTGAATATTTTGAGGCGAGCGTAGATTTTCTTCTCTATGGTGAGAAGGAATTTGAAAGTAGTAAATCTTCATTTAAAGAGTACGAAAATGGTCCATTCCGGACACATCCTTTACACTTTATACCGGAGACATAGTTTACACTTCTAAATAAACCGGTCGGCTATAATTAATCCGCCGACAGTATCAATCCAATTGAATAGTTCTATTACAGGATCACTAAGCTCCTTTCTTAAAAAGAAATTCAGTTCATCAACTTGAGATTTTCCAAAGGGGATTTTGGCTTTTATAATAATTGAATTTGAATGATTTTTTAATCCTTTAACTAAATAGAATAAAGCTTTGTCTTTTTTTGAAAAACGTTGATTCAAAATTATTTTAATTTGGTCTTTTTTAATTTTTTCCACAATTTACTATTCCTTCAAATTTTTTGCCAGGTCGTCGGGGCCCTCTTTTGTGGGATAAACGTCTTGTAGTTTGAATAATACATGACTAAATGCCATTTCAAAGCTGGGGGCATTTTTTAATGATGCCACCGCACTTTGCCAACCTTTTTTTAATAAAGTTTTGTCTATGTCTTTTAAAAACTTAACTGGATTCGCCGGTAATTGCGTACCTCGAAACTTGAAACACTTATCAATAGCCTCTCTTAAAAGTTGAACATCTGCACCTGACACATAAAAGTATAAATCAAATACATCTTTAGCTCGTGAATTATCTCCACCTCGTTCGATTAAGGTTTGAAATTTTTCAGCAATGATTGTTTCAACCGGATAAACGAGCCAACTAATTTCTTCATCACCAATAAGCTCTGCTGTTTGAATTAACACTGGTGAAGGCGTAACAGGATCGCCGATACCAAGATCAAAATGAATCACTTGAGCCTTTTTTACATTACTTGGTTTGTCACCGATGCCACCTCTAAAAACTTGCCTGACTCCTCCGTATTCGCCTTGCGTTTTTAAATCAATCTGTGTTTCATAAGCGAACCATGTTCCATCATCAATATCGGTTTCGATTGCAGAAATTGTTTTCACAAGAGTACCTAAAATATCTGCCTTTAATAAAAGGGCATCAAGATCAACTGTATATCGTTCAGAATTATAAACACGCAAACCTACATAACCGCCCTTAAAAACTAATACTTTCATAAGGGCCTTATCAAGCACCAAACGTGCAAGGAGTCTTTCAATTAAAAATGAAGTAGCCATACTTTGATATGTGACACCTTTCTTTTTTGCCAAACTTGAAAGTTTCGTAGCTATCGATAGGGCTTTGCCTTTTGCATTCATACAATGATCGATTCCCAATATTTTTCTAACACAGAACGTAGTTTCAATTTATATGCCATTTCACCGAGCTTCTTTTCCGTCGTCAGTCCATTCTTAAGAGCAGTTCTAGCTGCACCGATAGCAACCCTCAAGCCAATTTTTTCTCCAAATTTTAAAGCCTCGATAATTGACCTTTCAATATTTGTTATTCGATAAATTTTAAATGAATCAATCCCAAACTTAAACGTAGTTTTAGTTCTTATGCTCCTATAAAGCTTATTATTATCAGCCTTATCAGGAGAAACAATAATCCAAACTTGAGAAGGTGCCTGATCAATCAGGCCATAATGAAACAATGCCGATAATCCACCTATGGCCGATTTATTACCAAACTTAGCGCAAGCAACCGCAAAGTCCAGGTCCTCCGGAGGGATTTCAAAATTTGAATGAGTATAAATACCATGTGACAGCTTTAGTATTGCACCACTTTTTACAAGACGTGAGAGAGTAGGCTGCGATATTTTTAATCTTTTTTGAATTTCTTTTGAAGAAATTAGCCCTAACTCTTTAATTTTTTCTAGTTCGATTTCTTTTGATGCCATATCAGCATTATGAATGAATTTAACATTTTTTCAAGTAAATGTTGATTTCATTCATGTCCAAACTGAACAAATCCTTCTGTTTGCAACGAGTCAGACTTTATACCTGCTCGCAATTTGCTCGCACGATCACATTAAAGAGCATGAAACTAGATTAACCACAATTAAAGAAAAACAAGCAAGTTATTGATATCCCTGATAAGTCATTGAAAGGATTGATTATTATTTATATAGCGGGGTAGCCCTTCGCTCCCGCTATTTTTTCTTCAAAAATTTTCTTAAAAACTCGATTTTTTGTTTTTATAGCTCTATTTATTCATCACTTACCATCACAAGACATCACAATAAAAAGTTACCTTTGTTCACCTTTCAGTCACCTTCTAAAATTTCATCTTATTTTGAAGCGACTCATTGGGTTTTCTTAACAAGGTTAAATATGATAAATTTAATAAAAGTTTTAATGAGGCCTCAATGTTTGAAAATAAAATAGATATTTGTGACGTTCAAAAAAAAGAAATAGATACCTATAGGCCCTTATCTAAAGACCAGGCCCATGCCTTAAAAGAGCACTTTAAAATTGGCCTTACCTATTCTTCCAATGCTCTTGAAGGCAATACTCTTACATTAATAGAGACCAAAGTCATTATTGAGGATGGCCTTACCATTGGAGGAAAAAGCCTCAAAGAAATTGATGAAGTAACAGGACATGCAAAAGCCTATGATTTTATCTTTGATATTGTTAAAAATGCCAACATCACGCGATCTGACATTTTAAACATTCATAAACTTTTCTATCAAAATATTGATAGTGAAAATAGCGGAAAATATCGAACTAAAAATGTTTTTATTTCAGGTATGGATGTCACTCTTCCAGATCATTCAAAAGTTGCAACTTTGATGAGTGAACTAGAAAAAGAAATGGTCACTTTAAAAGATAAACTTCATCCAATAGAACTAGCGGCCACTATTCACAATAAGTTTGTTACTATTCACCCATTTATTGATGGCAACGGTAGAACAGCTAGGCTTTTAATGAATTTGATTCTTTTAAAAAATGGTTACTCAATAACTATCATTCCTCCAATTTATAGGGCCGAATATATTGCGACCGCTTATCAAGGAAATAAAGGAAACAATACACCTTTTATTAATTTGTTGAGTTGCATGGTTTATGAAAGTCAAAAAGAGATGCTGAAGCTTTTGAAATGAATTTCTTGGGGGGGTAAAAGAATGAAGTGTAAACTATGTCTCGGGAAGGACATCTTTTGAAAATGGAATCCCATTATTCATTTAATAATGAAAATTAGAAAATTCTCTCCAGTACTCGCTACTGTCTAAAACAAGTCTAAACTCTTTCTTCAGTTCAAAAGCATTTCTTTTAAATTTGGGAGAAAATTCTTCTATCGTCTTTAAGGCCTCATTAAAATGTCCTGAATAACTTAAATCTATTAAAGTTTCTAAAAATGTGTAAGAAAGATCAGGAGTCTTTTCATTTGCTTCTTGTGCTATTTTTTTCTTTTGCTTGTTCAACCAATTTATATTCAAACCTTTGCGCATTAAATTTGGAGCAATTCTATAGTTGTTACTTTCGCGATCATATTTATAGACTACTCTACCGAGAGGAGAGCCTGCGGTTGAAGCAAAAGCCCCCACAATCACATTATCCCAAAATTCAATTTCATCAATCCCATCTTTATCAAAATCAAAAAACCGAATAGAATTATTTCCAGCTATGATTTTTGTTTCTTTCATATTTTTTCCAAGTTCTATAATTCGGAGAATATGACAACACACAGTACCCATCGCATTTTCTGATATTATCAAATCCGGAAATCCATTTTTATTAATATCCTCAATTACATAAACACCTTTCCCTTTATCTGAAAATTCATTTCCAATACTAAAATAGTGCCCAACTTCTTTAAGTTGATAAATCTGAAGATTTTTCTTCTTTATCGTTACTCTTTGCCAAAGCCATTCTTCATCATGCTCTATAAAAATGGAATAAGGCCCAAACTTTCTTTTAACTCTAATTTCCCAAGCAAATAATTCACATGAAGAAATAATTAAGAAGTATAAAATAAAAAAAAATTTCATTGTTTACACTCAATAAGGTGAGCAAGATAACCATTAAATCTTTTCATTAATTCTTCAGCACGTTCTTTTTTAGCTGTTCTTAATGATTTTACTATATTTGGAGACAAGGCAATTTTGGGGGCAAAAATATCATTCCAGTATTTTGTCCAACCTGAAATCAATTCATCATAAGCTGAACCATGCTGACCATTTTTGTTAAAACCGAGATCATAAGCACATGGGGTCTCTTTTACATTTTTAAAATTTTTTTCTGAGATTTCTTTTTTGCCATAATTAATTTTATAACTAGCACTTAAATTTGAAAATAAATAAATTTGAAATTTTTCTTAAAGAAAATTTTAGCTAAAAATTTTTATGAAAAATCTTTTTGTTTTAATAATCTAAGTTCATGCTCTTGGACCATTGAACTAAAAAGCCAACTAGGTCTAACTGCCGAATTTCCCCAAAGTGTACCACCTGAATTTCCACCATACTGTACCGGCCTAATTTCCAGCAAAGTGTACCAGGGCGATTTCCTCCAAAGTGTACCACTTTCTTGATTGATGCCAGATTAAGCT
>JACCDN010444020.1_pt1 | contig 27320 bp, 21 predicted proteins | sample 7441691 | NCBI WGS metagenome assembly JACCDN01 (sample SAMN15323439, study PRJNA562643) | freshwater metagenome | isolation source: river surface water | place: USA:Blue River Watershed | collected 2017-08-16 | reverse complement strand
CCTTTACCGGACGATCCCATCAGCTGCGGATGCATCTGATGGCGCTCGGCCATCCTATCCTGGGCGATCCCTTGTACGCGCATCCGGAAGCATTGGCCCGCGCGCCACGGATGTATCTCCATGCGCGACATCTATCATTCGACCATCCGCTAACGGGTGAGCCAATGGTCTTTGATTCGGCCACGCCGTTTTGAGGCCGATATCAACCTCTCAACCTACCACAAATAAAGCGCATAATGTTTATTATGTAAAGCTTTGGACTCGCTAAAGGATTACGCTGATGTGAACATCTCCCACTACGCCCGTAGCATTATTTTGAAGTATTATCGAGCCGAGCCTTATTAGAACCACTTGGGATAATTGATGGACTATACAAATCTAGGTAAGACCCCTATCCCAGATTCTGACTCACCGGCTGGAATCGATATTCGCGCTGATGATTCTTTCATCAGCCTTCAGTCAGAACTGCAAAAAATGTCGAACCCATCTGCATCATCGGGTCCGGACATTCAAAAGATTCTCGATGTTTCTGCCTTGATTCTGAGCGAAAAGAGCAAAGATCTAACGGTCATGTGCTATTTCATTTTCGCCAATATGAAAATAAAAGGTATTGCTGGTGTCACTGAAGGCCTTACCTGCCTGCAAGACCTCATCAATAATTATTGGGATACCCTCTACCCGGAATTGAAGCGAATTCGAGGTCGACGGAATAGTCTTTCATGGCTTAATGATCAACTCGTCGATTTTCTAAAGGGCGACGACGATCACCCTTTTGCGCCTCAACCGCCGGAGCTTCTCAAGCAATTGACTGATCAGTTGTCCAATCTTGACTCAGCGCTCGCAAATCTTGACGATGAGTGCCCATCGTTTAAGAATCTTTTGCCGTATATTTCAGCGATACCTGTATTAGACCAAGGCCCTGCTGATAATGGCAGCGTTGCATCACAAGGTGATGCCGCTACTCCAGCAAGTCCAGTGTCTACAACTAGCAATTCATCCCAATCTGGTGGCGCACCATTCGAACCAGCTAAGATCGTCGACATGGATGGGGTAAATACTGCGCTTGCAGACTCCTCGAAACGCCTATCTGATGCAATCAATTACCTGACTGAAAACCAATCCGACTCTCCCCTGCTTTACCGTCTGACGCGATTTATTGCCTGGGGAAACCTCAATGAGTTGCCACCTGTCAATAATGGTAAATCGCTGCTGCCAGCGCCGCAGGATCGTGTCAGAACCATCCTCGAAACGCTCGAAAAAAATGCCAGTTGGAAGGATGTCGTTTCGTTTACAGAAGGTCAGCTTACCATTGACGCATTCTGGCTTGATTTGAACAGAGCCTCGTACGAGGCCCTAGACAAATTGGGCGATGCTTATGTAGCTGCCAAATTAGAAGTTAAGTTCCAAACGAGACTTTTTCTTGAGCGCTTACCGCAAATAGCAGATTATCAGTTTAACGATGGCACCCCATTTGCCGATAATTTGACTAAACAGTGGTTGAAGTTACTTGTTGCATCAGAGGAAGGCGCTTTGCCATCAGGTACCGCTCAGAAACCTGTATCTAAAAACCTTGATGCATTGATTGAAAAGGCTAACAAGCTGGCCAACCAAGGCAAAGCGCTAGATGCTATTAGCGAAATTCAATCTCAAATTAGAAGCCTGCAAAGCGCCCATGATCAATTTCTTGCACGTATCAGTATCTGCAAGATTGCCCTGACCGCCAATCGGGATGCAAGCATTTTTGCAGACGTGATCCTTGATGCCATCAATGTGCATGACTTGATTAAATGGGCGCCTGATATTGCCGCAGACGCGCTTAAGACCGTCTATCAGGCTTATATCGTCAATCCGTCTTGTGTTGATAAAGCAGCAAAAGCGCTCACTATGCTCGCAGAGGTCGATTCTGCCAGTGCTTTTTCAGTGACTGAGCAGTAACGGATTATCTTTTGATGACCTCCCCGACCATACCAAGCATACTCAGGTGTCCCTTTAACTGACTTGCAGCAGCTTTTGTTGGATACGGGCCAACCAACAAACGAGTTACGGGGACTGTACCCAACTTTACGATCTCTGTCTGGTAATTAAGTTGTAGACCTTTTAGTTGATTCTGGACATCAATCAAGCCTTGGTTTGTTGAGTAGGAGCCTATTTCAATGAAGTACCCAGACTGTACAGGTGGTTTGGGCTGCAGTAATGCTGGGCTTGGCACACTAGTAGAGCTCGTTTTTTTAGCCTGCTCGCCCCCCTCTAACACTTCTTTCTGGATAAGCATCGGTAGGCTGATTGGATTTTGATCCATTTGGTTTCTGCCCCAACAGGCGCCCACATGGTTCAACACGTGGCGCGCAGCTGGGTGAACCGTTGGTACGGTCTGGACCAAAGGTTGATTCAGGCTATCTTGGTAATTAATTGTCTCAGCAAGCTTCAGCAGATCTTCGTGACCTACAAAATCATATCGAACATTGATGGCGCTTACACCAAGGGCATCAAGCTTCTTCTTAGCACCAGGGAAATCATTGGGTGAAAATGATTTCTGACCATCAACAAAGTCTTGAATGAAATTAACTACACCCATAGATCCGGGATATTTCTTCGTTAAAGTCACGGTATCTACTTTGAGCTGTAGACTAACATCACCACATTGCTCAGGCGACCAGGAAAAAGTTTCCGACACCGGGAAATTAAAGTTATTCAGATTAACATCACCTGATGAGCACTGAATCTTGAGTGTTGCTGCATAAGGCTTGGCTGTAGCGCCGGGATTGACGCCCAAGGGCCGGCCGGTAATGGTAAGCCGTATAGCTTTACCTTTAGCTTTTTCTGCATTTTGTTCCTTCACCAGCTGATCAACTCGTGTACCTACCGATTGATTCAGGAACGGGAAGAATCCAGCTGTAAAGGGCATTGCGTAGCCCAAAGTCTTAGTGGGAACAAATGTACGGCCAGTACGTTTGATAAAGGGACTGGCCGGGCCATCAGCAAAAGCCCAAACCGAACCTTGCGGTCCGAATAATTGCTTATTGAGCTCTGATTCACCGAGTACCATTTGTGTACGCCAAATGACATCCTTATCCCAATCCTTTTGCAACGTACAAGAGGCCTGTTCAAGGGTGTAGTGAATCAAGGCATGCAATGGGCCACCGATGAGCTGCCATATCACCTGGTCGGATGGCGCGTCGTATCCTGAAACCTTACGGAACTCAATGAAGCTTGCGTAGGCCTCCTGAAGCGTAGACGATTTGGTGGCTGGGTTAACTGAGTAGGAGAAGAAATCAGATGCCTGCTGGTAAGCCTTGCCCTCACCGGCCATAGCCTCAGAGTTTGCACGTGCAAAGTCCGAAAGATACTTTTGATAGGAACCTGAACTTTCAAGTAACTTTTGCACTTCATCGGTTATCTTGAAGTTACCGGTTGAGACTGTTTCTCTTATTGATTGCCCACCAATCAAATTAACAGAGGAAACCAGATTGCTAATCTTTTTAAAAGCCCCAGTCTGTTGAGCCTCGCGATGCATTGTCGAGAAATCACGGGCAAAAGCTAGCCAATTAGGTAAGCTACTCCGCTCCAAATCGTTGAATTGAACATTCAGTTGATTAATCAGAGAAAAGTAAGGGCCCTCGGTTGTGATCACTTTACTTGTCAGGTCACGCCATGCAGGCTCACCGACGATTAACTTTTCGCCCTTGGGGAAAGACCAAGCAAAGTTCTGCCACGCATTGAACCGTTGTGTCTCGTACCACTTTTCAAAAAGCTCACGCTGAATTGGGTAAACTTGAAAATCCTGCATCGCCATGGATACTTCTTGCAGGATACTATAAACCCGCTGCTGTCCGAGACGCGTCATCGACGAAGGGACGCTATCAGCAGACTTCTGATTCGCCTTGGGGTCTTCAGGCAACCAGAAGCTTGTTAAAGTTACGGGCTTAAGTGATGGGTCATTATCGACTATTGCCAGCAGCCAATTCATGTGAGGCTCTTGCTGAATAATCTGCTCAAGTTTGTTTCTGAACTGATGCAAACGAGCCCGATGGTTACCACTTTCGACTGGAGACCAGGACAAAAATGCCGCATGCACAGGATTAAAGCTGGCAAGTATCTCGGGTGTTGCCGTTGGTGCGACAACCGATAGCGCAGTTTCTGGAATCCCAGGCATTTGGAGCAGGTCTTGATACTGTGCCCCATTAATTCGAGCTTGAAGCAGGTTTATTTCTCGAACTAAACCAAGAACAGCCTCGGGATAAATTGGAGATGTTGGGTCTGACAGAATTTCCTTGTAGGCAATTTCGAGGGATTGAATAACACCAGAATCCCAGTAGCGGGTTACAAGGGTGTGCTGCAGGTGAGATACGAGATTGTTAATGTTGGAGTCAAAGAGCATCCACTTGGTTAATGCATCATTCTGCCGTTCGAGAATCAGATCCGTTAGCTTGCGGAGATTGTTGATATCCCTAAGGTTTTCTGAAAGATCGTTGTTAGCTTGAATGTCTTTCGGGTAATAAAGGGTGATTTGCTTCACCATTTCAAGGTTTTTGTCGTACGACATGTGCACAAAACTTGCCAAGACAATACACACCAGAACCCAAACGATCTGTCCTGAATATTTCAGGATTTCACGTGTGCGATTGATGATCACGGTCGGCATGTAAACCGAACGATCTCGGGGCAGTATTAATCCGAAGAAATCATGCAGGAATAGACCTTTATTGGTTGAATCATGTCCAGATGACGGCGCAAGATCTTTCTCCATGAGGCGCGAGAATGCAGCGCCATCTTGTTTTGCACTACTAAAGAACAATCCACGTAACAGTGGTTGTTCCAGGTAGGGAGTATCCCCAAGGCATGATTTTAAAAAAGAATGTAGTCCCGGGCGCAAGCGATCAAGCTCGGCCGGAAACATAAGTAGCTCTGGTGTCAGAGTGACATTTGAAGCGGTCATTGAAAGACGTATGTCTTTCAAACGTTCAATGACATGATCCATTGCCTGGTTAAGGAAGTCGACTTCACCACCTGTACCCATCCGTTCTTCACCAAGGTAACCCATTGCTTGGGCAAGCTGATCTTCTTTAAGACATTCGGACCATGCTTCAAAACCGTAAACTAGATCAGATTTTGTTACAAGTACGTAAACAGGAAATCGCTTGTCAAACAGCCGAATTAATTGATCAATGCGCTCCCTGAGAACCCTACCCTCCTCGGCCAATTGATCCAGAGGGATGTTCATCAATCGTTCTGCACTAATTACAGTCACCAGGCCATTTAAACCTTCATTTTGATGATAGCTCGCTAGAAGTTTTAAGAGTTTGTTCCACTCCTTTTCATCTTCTTCGCTACTACTTGTCGAAACGTAGCGCCCAGCTGTATCAAGCACAACGGCTTCATTAAAATACCACCAGTCACAGTTGATTGTCTGGTTGATCGGATCAGACTGGCTGATCTTTTGCAGGGTTGATGCCAAGCGTGAACGTGTGATGGCGGTCGTTTTTCCAGAACCAGATTCCCCAATAACCATGTACCAGGGAAGCACGTAAAGCGGGTTGCCCAAACGGCGCAGGCTAGATTTTTTAAGTATAGCCACGCCCCGCTTGAATTTATCTTGTAGATCTCTTAATGCGTCCGGGCTTACGCCTTTACCTTTAGCGTCAACAAAACCAATCGCACTTCGTGCACGGGCTACCATCCAGACTCTGCGAATTGCATACCTTCCCAGATAAAGAGAAGCAAAGAAAATGAACAGCAAAAGCGTTGAAAGTATTGGCCAGTTGAAGTAAAGCACCATTCCCCAACTCAGCAGCAGGAGAAAAAGCAGCACCAGCGTGCTCACAAGGTACTTAAAAATGTTTTTCATATACCAACCGACTCAAGAAACATGTTGATCGTTTTGTTTAGCGAAGCATTCAGATATATCGCATATAACAAGACCGCTAAAGGCGGCACAAGAAAAATTGCTAACTGTCTGGGCTGCAAAAAAATTCGTTTCAACCAAGTCAAGGGTTTTTTGACGGGTTTCATCTCCATCTGGTAAGCAAAAGGGAACAGTATCTCTTGAGTATCGGAGGCATGGCCAGTTTGCGAGAGGTATTGTTGCAGCTGTAGCTTACGTATTTGAAAAAGTTTGCTATTGGCCTGATCCCAATGATCGTTCCAACCACGCTCTGATGCTGAAGAATTCTGCAGCGAATCAGCACTCGTTTTCTCCCTTGCAAACTGACCGACAAACCCCATCGAGAGAACAAGTAAGTAAATCTCTCTGAGCTCGTTGTCTTCGGGGTTCAGTTTTTGCAAACGATAAAAAAACTCGACACCTGCGAGTGTCGTATCGAAATAGTAACGCTGGAGTAGGGAACGTTGCCAGAGACGCTCGCTATCCCATGTTCTTAGTGACAGAAAACGCTCATCCATCCAGGCTACAACAGGAAATAGCGCTTCATCAAAACGTTCAAAGTCACAACCTGCAGTTAAGCCTTTGTTCCGAAGCTCTTGTACCAATTCATTGACATCATTGGTAAGGTTTTCTACTGAACCTCTAGGGCGTGCTTCAAAATCGATAGTAAAAGCCATCAATGGTATGAAGAGATCTGCAAGCCGCATAGTTTTAGCCTCTCAATACAACAAGTTCAACACGAAGGTCTTCGGGAGGATCCGGCCAATAGAAAGCAATTTCTCCTGCTTCCTCGATCGATTCCCATTCAGAGCATGACTGCTCAAGCCGATAAAAGCGGGTGTTTGCACGCTTAGGCAAACCTTGTGGGGGTGAAACCAATTCGATCAGGTCAACACCGGGCAACGCATGATCGATCATTACCGGTAAATTGTCGGGTGTTGCAACACGGACGATTCGATTTAAATTATCAATTGACTTCTTGGTGTTTTCGCTGGTTTGTGTCAGCAAATAAAATCGATTGCGTTGAACGAAGAGATCTTTCTTGATAGGCGCATAAAGAAAATCGTTTCTTGGCTCCATGATTGCAAAGAACTCAGGGCCCACAGAGATTTCATTCAACATGCGGTTGATGAGCTGCCGTGCATTACGGAAGCATTCACTCAGATTCTCGTGGTTATAGGGCAATATGCCCAGCATATCGGATCCCTTGACTCTTCCAAGCATGTCATAACGCTCGGAAAAAGTGCTTATTTCACCTGCAGCCTTGCGAAATTCACCATAGAGATGCCAAGGGTGAACCTCATCCGTTTCTAACAAATGCATGATGCCGGGAACAATCCGATTGAGCGCCATAAGCGCTTGCAGAATCCGGATGTTTTCATTTGTTAGGTCATCCGTTTGCATGTCATTGCTATCAGGTTTGTACTCTTCTAACTGGCGGAGTCTGCCAGCAATGTCATCACGGATGTCCTTTGACAAATCCTTGAGATAGAGACTGCCCGATAAGTTATAGCAGGGTGGAACAAAATGCTTATTAACGTTGATATTCTCACTATCGCGAACGAGTTGAGTAATATGAATCAGGTCGTAGTCTTGCGCTGACCCCAATTCGTGACCAAAGAACACGCGTAGTACAGCCGTGAGAGTTGGCACAGCAGCGGATGGGCCAACACCATAGAGATCGGGCATAGGTTGAGGATTGGCAACGCTAACATAGCGCGACTCTACAGTTGATGCCTCATTAATTCTGTTAACAACTGCCACATTTGAGGATGTAGGCGAAAATTTCTTCAGCCCAAGATAAATATCAAGAGGTTGATCACCCTCTTCCCAAAGTTTATCGAAAGAACGCGGTGGAATATGGGCGTTTCCAGGAAACTCGAGATAAGTGCCATCTCTGAACACAAGCTTCGCGCTGCGTACCTCAAAACTTCTGGCACCCAGTGCTGACTCAGAAAAATCCAGATCACCGACACCCCAAAAATCTGGAGTGATTGATTGGAACAGAGGCTTTCTTTGAAACTTTTGGTTAAGTTCAAACAATTGAAAATGCTGTGGCTGTAAAAACAAACCTTGATGCCAATAGACTGCTTGTTGGATATCCATAGTTACCTTTAATTGCCAAGTTTCAATGCAGCTTGCTGACTATCTGATGCTTGCGTTATGTCTTTTGAACTAATGTTTATTTCAGGTTTTTTGGAATCAACCGGTAGCGTTTCAACGACCGTTTTTTTCTCTGCGTCATAAGTCAGAACTTCAGCGTTATTGATGCCACTGTTTCCGAATACCAGCCTTAATGCCAGCACGGCAGGCTCTGCTTTATAGGTAGTTGCCATTAGACCGCCCGATTGCATATTAACCGGCACCCTAAATAATCTTGCTGCATTGATTGCGTTAAAATCATAGTAACCGGCGATCATGCCAACAAATTTTGCGCCCTGAGCACGATCCAGCTTTAGGACCGTTGCCTTGCCGGGAGACAGCACATACCGGTCAAACTGTAGCACCTGCTTACTGGCTTGACCAGTCAGCAGATCAGTTGAGATTTGGGGCTTATCAGTGAGAAGCTTGTAAAACGATTGCGTCTCGCTAAGCTGATAGATTCCAAGCACCAGCGTGTGAGAGTCATTATCGTAAATATTGAGTTGTGCATCGGATGCAAGCTGCAACCAAATCCCTTCTTTTTCATATGCCCAATCAATTTCGGCCTTCGCTTCTTTCTGCGTATTACCACCAAGCATGCTATTGACAGATGAGCACCCCGAAAGCATTGAAAGCAGCAAAATACAGAACGCACAGCTAGACGTAAGCTTCCCAAAACAGCGGGCAAAAATAGGAGTATGATTAGAGGAGCACATACTTACGCATTTTATGGCAAAACATACGTTTAAAGCTCTTTTTTTGACCATTTCCTTGGTCTTTTTGAGTACAAAAATTTCAGCTCAAGAAGCTGAAGGAAATGATCGTTTGCGCGTTCCCGTGATCAGCGTTTCCCAAGAAACACTGCAGCGCCCAGAAAATATGGAAGTCTGTTGGCCGGCTATTGTCAGCGAACGTACCCTTGCCGAACGTGCAGAAGCAAAAAAATCATGGCTAACGCGACACTGGCAGCAAATCCTCGGTGGTCTTGTCGGTGCCGCAGCTGGGTATCAGCTAACGACGAACTACAGCTCATTTAATAGCGGTTGGACTTGGCCGACTGTCGCTCTCGGCACAACGCTGGGCGTTATTGGTTTACCCGGATTTGCAGGTTTAGCCTACGGAGGCGGCGCTTTGGGAATGACTCAATGGCCCGGAAAGCTGCCTTTAACCATTGGGCTGTCACTTGGCGGTGGCATCTTGGGCAGCATTCTCTGGAAAATGCTATTTCCCCCCAACCCACTGCTTCAGAAACCAGAATCCGGTGAGTATCTGGCTTTCCAAAACTTTTCGACAGAAGTGCAATGTGCAACCGTTCCTGTTCAGAATTACACTGAAAGTAGCTATCGAGTGGTTTACCGCCTAAACGGTCAAGAACAGACTACCCAATTTCAATATGATCCCGGCAAATGGGTATATTTAAATGACAGCGGGTTACCAATCGGCACACTGAGTGATGAAACTCAGAACTAATTCGCACTAACCAGAACCTGGCTCGGCGAATCAACCATCCCTTCGGCATTCATCTTATTGGCCGTAATTGCGTCCATGAGGCTGACTGCCGGTTTGCCCTGAAACGTCACAGTCATGCAACACGTTTCAAAAGCCACTTCTTGAATAAACGTTTCTGAAACCAGGCCACCATCCGCGCCGGTATCGTCGCCCTCTGACATAGGAATTTTCGACATTTTAGTCAGAGGCGGCACACCAAATACCAGCACTGTATCGGCTGGCGGGTCACCCATCATCATTTCAGCCATATTCGGGTACGGAATAGGAACCACCGCCGGACCGATTTGGGTTTTACAAACATCCGGCATGGCAAATGTGGTGCCTAATTCCATGGTTACGACATACATAAGGATTTCCCCTTTTTTCTTTAGCCGAGGTCAATCTTGCTGCCATCAATTTTTACAAAACCACGAGCGGACATGTTCACGCTCTCGGACTTGTGCAAATAACGCCCCTTTACTTCCACGCGTTGATGTCCTGCGTGTGTATCATCAAAGTCATCAATGAATCTGAAGCATGATTTGGCTCTTAAATAAAGTTGCTCAGCAGTTGAGAACCAGTCTTTCACAAAACTTGTGATGTGGCTTGCGCTAAAATTCATTGCAGATGCCAGAACGGAAATTTTCTGGGATGTCAGATTGACATCGTGGGCCGCCATAGATAATCCAGGGGCCTGAATTGTCACCTGTTCCTTACCATTCAAGGCAATTGCGTTCGATTCAAGGGTAATTTGATCCGACATTGCAAGAATCTTATTACGACCAGGCAATTGGACTGTTCCACTAGAAATATCTGTTTTGATCAGTAGCGAAAGGACAAAGCATGTGGTGGATTGTTTACCGATATAAGCCAAAACCGTATCCCCTACTTCGGGCACAAGAAGGCAGCTGGCTGACAGGTGCGCATCCATTACAAGTTGTGGTCCAATGAGTTGATAGAGATCACCCTTGACCGAGGCAACCGTCATGACAGACAAATCGGAATTGGGGGAGATCTCCTGGAACAGGGATACAACGTTATCGAAACGTTCAGATTCACGTGGCATGTATGAATTCCTCAATGGCTAACGGGGGGGGGCGTCCAAAGTTCAGCACGGCGGCGAGCTTCGTCCGTTGTTATGGATTTTTCGAGTATGACATCGATCCACCGAGCTTCATGAATATTAACTGCGTGGGTGTTCAGCTGTGAAAAACGCGAAAATGAAAAGTCAGCGCTATCAATTAGAGCATATGAAATATCACATTTCGTCCAGTTAGACTGTAACCATTTGGATTGACTCAAATTTGCGTATTTAAAAACAGAGCGATCTAAAGTTGCTTGCTCTGCGTATACATTCCGAAAATTACAATGCGTCCCATTAACCTTGGTGATCGTAGCTGCTGACATGTTGCAACCCGTGAGGTTAGAAGCAACAAAATTAGCACCGTAAAGTGACGCTTGTTGCATAGAAGCTTCAATGAGTGACGCTTGAGAAAACTGCGTCTGCGTTAGCGGCATCATCGAAAAGTTTGCCTGATCAAGCAAGCATTTCTTGAACAGTGTGAGCGTTAAATCACAGCCCTCAAAAGACATCCCGCGAAAGTCGGAACCCACCAGATAGGCCTTCTGTAAACTATTCCTTTCTAGCTTGACCTTCCTGAAATCAGCCGACGGGGCGGACAGCCGTTCAAGATTAGCAAGGGAAAAGTCGGTGTTAACCATTTCACATTCAATGATGGATGATTTGCAGAGATTAGACCGGCTAAAGTTAACCCCATTCAAAATCACGCGATTGAATGAACTTTGGGCCAGATCAGCCGTCACAAAGCTTGCACCGTCTAAATTGCATTCGGTAAACGAAACCTCTTCTGCCGCTGCGCCGCAAAAATTCACGCCTCGTAAGTCACAATTATAGAAAGAAACGGATTTAAGGTTCGCTGCAGCGAAGTTGGCACCCGTCAGGTTGCATGCTTTGAAGTAGGACTTCTGTAACATCGCACCAGTAAACTCAGCTTGCTGAAGGGACGTATTTATTACTAACCGGTTGGCGAGATCTCGACCGGCAAGGTTGGCGCCGTTTAAACTGGCATCAGCACATTGTCGGCCATCAAACACGGATGTCTCAAGAGGTGGCATAGAAAAGTTAAGCCTCTCGAACCGCGAGAATTGTTCGCTCAATATTGGTTTTGTCGATAATTAAATTTTTCGTTTTGGCCTGTAGCAAGTTGGAAGCGAATAGATTTGAACCAATGATTTTGGCTCCCTCTAGATTGCTTGCCTTCAAGCTGGCTTCCATAAAATTGCTGCTTAAAAGGTCAGCGCTCTGAAACGAAGCGCCATCAAATGAAGCGCCTCGAGCGTCGACTGTTTCGAAGCGGTTAAAATTAAAACTTGCTTTACTGAAGAGCGAACCCACCATTTTTGTATTGGAGAAGGTGCAGCCCAGAGCAGTTATTCCCTGCCAATTGACACGGTTTAAAGTAGTATCAGTGAACGTTGATCTTGAAAAGACGGTCGACTTGTCAGTCATAGAATCATCAAAATTACATTTTTTCACCACAAGGCCATTGCCCGCTGCAGATCCAAAATTGGTTTTGGTCAGATCCGATTCTACAAACTCGCTCCCGATGCAACGGGATTTAACGAATGTTGAGCCACTCATATTAGTAGCGATAAATTTTACGGCCGATAGATTTGCGCCATCCATGTGCGCCTTAACGATAGTGCATTGGTCGAAAAGTGCTGCGGAAAGATTGCAGTCAAACAACGCGGTTGCGCTTAATGTCGAGCCTTTGAACTGCACCGATGCAAAATTGGAACCGGTACAGTCAGCATCCGTAAAGTCGCACGCCGTCAGCGAAGCAGCATCCCAATGGGCTCCCTGGATGCTCGAAGACTTGAAAGTTGCCCCTTCCGCTTTTACCTTACTAAAAATCGCTTCTTTCAAAACTGCTTGATCGAATCGCGTCTTAATAAGTGTGGAACCTGAAAAGTTTACACCATCTAGCTGGCTGTTTGAAAAATCAACCCCGGAAAAATCCAAAGCGGAAAGATCCAAACTACTGAATTTAAGCCCGGCAAAATTCGTTTGACCCTGAGCAAGCATAGCCTCAACATCACCACGAATATAGACTTTAGCTAGTTCAGGCTTAGCCTCAGGCTCAGGTGGAGGTGATTGCGCCTCAGGCACATCAGGAGGTAAAGGTTTATCTGTTTTTGCTGGTGGCGGTGGCGTTCTGATGGAAGCCAATGCCTGCTCCATCGACGCAAATAGGCCCGCCACCCCGGCTCCCGACTGTGCAAGTTTCTGGCCCAATGCTTGCGTTTTAGGGCTTCCCATCAATTGTTGGGCAAGTTGTTTCTCGTCAATATTATAATTTTTGAAAAGACCAAGCATTGCTGTTTTAGTCTTGCTTAAAACCTTATCTATGTCGTTGCCTGATGCTGTATTTTTTTTCTCTTGCTGTTTCGTTAGCTTTGCAATGTCAGCTTCCGAAACGCCGAGCTTTGACATCGTCTCACTAATAGATTTACCCAACGAATCCATTTTTTGCTTCAGGGCATTCGAGGTCGATTTTTCTGACTCGGGTTTGGGAGGCAGGGTAGAATCTGAGGAACTTTCGCCAGCTGGCAGTGGTTTATTTTCAGTTGCATTGCTGGATGGTGCTTTGATTTTGTTATCTGATGGTGCGCCTAAGTTTCCAGATTGCAGAATCTTATCGACTAAACTTTCAGCGCCAAGCAATGGCGTGTTAATGGGCTCAATATCCGCATAAATTTTCAATTCATCGGCATTGTTCTGAGTGCCAAGCGGGATGAGTCCACGAAAAAGAATGAGGCCAAACAATTCATTCGGAAACAAGTATAGCGTTTCACAAGTAGTCGCCACTTCGTGTAACAAGGTACCAGGCTCTTCCATGTTTTCATAAACAAGTCGTGCCCGAACCCCAGGAAGTTTAGCCTGAATGTGGCTAATACTTTCATGCATATGCGTGATTGAGATTGATTCATTCCCAGTCAGGAATCCATTAAAACGCTGATCTGTCGGGGCAACCTGAAAATAGGCTGGTTGGGTATCTAGCGGTAGATCCGGCCAACGTGTTTTAAACCAGGTTTGATCAAATTTACCCAGCAGGCTAACGCGATCAGGGTGATCTGCAGAGAGCGACCAAAAACCTGACACAGGAACAGTGTCGCCGTAGTGTGTCATCAAGCGCTGCAAGCTTTCAATATTAGGCAGTGCTTTGTTGTCTGTGGACGAGGCCTGCGAGGCCCCCTTACCCATTGGGTTCAAAGGGTAACCCGCACCGCCAAAAGCGTATTCAGGAGAAATAGGCATCTCATGAAAGGGCTCAGGCGTTGAAATGATTCCGCCTGATTTAAAGTGACGATCTCCGTACACCACTAATTGTTTTTTTACCTGGCCTACATCCACATTGACAGACAGCGGCTGGGAATCAGCATCTGAGCGAAAGCAAGATCCAAAAGCCAAAAATTCGGATTTATGCTTGGGGAGCCCTTCGTCAAAAACCGACTTATCGCCCATTGCCTTTTTAGCGAGTTTCCACACGAGTTCTCTAACGGGTCTATTCTCGCCGGATTCTGACAATGAAAACCCGTACACAACACCCACCGAGAGCACATGTAAACCCAAGCTAGGTGAAGTTAGTTTGTGTGTGAGTTCAACTTGCGTTGATTTATATATTTTCATTTTAAATCATGGGGCGACAGACAAATTGACGCCGTTAGCTGATAATGTTCCATCGACTGTTATTTTTGGTGCCGAAAGCGTAATCTCACCTGCTTCAAGAGACATCATCGTGGGGCCCATTTGCACCGCAAACATTGCAGGCGTTATTGAAAGACTGGTGTCACCAATCTTGCCAGAAATACTGGCTGCACTTACTGCAAAATTGGTCCCGCCGACACTAATTACAACCCCTTCATCAGTTACTACAATTTTTGACGCGCCGCTTATAATTGTAAACGAGGTTGCTGCAGTAGAAAGCATGACCGGTGCTTCACTTGTAATCGTTTGAAGTGCTGCATTCGCAATAATTTGATTTATACCATCGACGGTTATTTGTGCTGACACGGGCGGTACTGCATACATAAATTCGACTTCAATTCCCGTTGCTGGGATTTTTGATGGTACGCCAGCAGCAGGAGAGGCTGATCCGCCAATTGTAACAACCCCATCTGCTTGACGTACCTGGCTATAGCCTGCTGCAGACACATTGCCTGTAAAAAGCATTGCGTTACTGCCAAAAACAACGGAGTTAGGCTGGACCAAAGGGTTAGCCGTTATCCCAGTTATAAAAAGTTTGTATGATTCGGTATAGCACTCATAAAGCGAAGCAAGCACACCAATAACAGAAATAACCATGGGAATGTTATTAACAAATATCATCCCCGGGTTTTCGGAGTCTGGCATAGCGCCCGCTTCATTAGCAACTGCTGCGACAAACCCCCCCGCAGATATGACGCCGTGAATCGCCAACAAAGCCTTACTCATCGAATCGACAAAACTTTCACAGGAAGCGTAGGCAGCTTGCCCCGCATCATTAAATCCGGCTGTATGAAAGAAACTATTCTTTGTCGTTATATTCTGAGTTTCTCCAAAATATTGGAGTCCCTCTTTGTCATACATAAATCCTTGTGTATCAATGAATTCATATTTCCTATTGCCGGTGTAGCCTACACAAGCCCCTGCCGAGTATTCAAGAATTCCGCCAAGTTTTGATGAGTATTCCAGGCCGCTAAGGAACTCAGAGCTCAGTCCCACGGTTACTTCTGTTGCATCACCGCCGAAACACTCCCACTTAGAACCCATGGACGATATGAGCATGCCATATTCGTTACCATTTACCTGGCCCTCCTCTTTTTCTTCTGAACTACTTGATTCACCACTTTCCGATGAATTTTCTTCCGATGAATTCTCTTCCGACATGACAACTCCTGTTTATTTTAATGGGATCGATCCGAGCACAATGGCCGTGATGCCACCGGGAGAGGTGATCCCTATCATTTGCCGACCTGTCTGATCATTCATGAGAATCTGATTGCCGCCGTTGGTCAAGATTCTGTTATTGGTCTGTACCCCATTATTCAGCACATTGTAGTTTTCTGAATTAGGCACTGAACCAATAATCACGGGTTGATCAGGATTTCCACCAATGAAGGCAAGAAGAACCTCTGTCCCCTTGGTCAGCGGAAAATGCATCCCATTATGGCCGCCCGTGTAATCTGTTGCCATGCGTACGTAACAAGAGCCTTTATTAGCGGGTTTAGATGACTTGTCATAAACCGGCTGAACCTTGTATTGGCCGTACTCGTTGAGCTCTGCGTACTGACCACTCCCCTCAGCGTCAATAATCGCACTCAAAACGCCTGAGACAACAGGAATACGAGCCGACAGTTGCGGTCTGAATTGTGTGTCGGCATGAATGGCTTCGAAGGAACATTTGTAGGTGCTACCCCGCTGCTCACTTGCGTAATCGGTTGCATTGCCGTCCAATAAGGCACCTGCTTGGGTACCGCTGTGTCGAACCCGTGTTATGAGGTATTTGGTATTAAATGATTTCCTGTAATGCCCATCGAGATTGATGAAATGACCGGGACGAATGCCCACTGCCGTCGCATCACCCGAGAACGTGAGTTTTTCGCACTTGAAAGTCTCTGATCGAACAGTAGCGATCAGCTGGGCATCTTGTACTGTACGTAAATTGCCGCCAAACAAGGTGACGTTACCTAATCCCTGATCGTCAACTTCAACAGTGGCCTTCAAGGAGTCGCCTAGGTTTGCATTCCGGTAGTTAAAGTCTTGAACGGTCAGGTTTTTCGGTAGGGGTTTCTGAGCACTTACAAAGTTGTAGACGCAAGATTTTTCAAGGTTTGAATCCAGATCTTCAGGGTTGCAATAAGTGAGTTTGGTGGCTTTTAGCGGGTGTGATTCCTTGAAATCAGTAATCTGCAGCTTTTCAACGCCGTTTTCTGACGCATCGTGCTCAAAGTAATAATAGATACCCAGATTTTGCAGAGAGCGATCAATAAAATTAAGGCTGGTTTCTTGATACTGGCAAACAAACGATCTGCTTCGGTAGTTGCTACTATCCTTAAGCGCTACACTGAAATCATCGTTCGTCAGATTATTGTTCTTGATAAGCTTACTAATGATCTCTGGCACAGACTTTTCATCAGTGAAGATTTCATTGCACTCGAAAAGTGACAGTGACCAAATTCGTGGCACAAGAACTGCCTTATAAAAAACGTATTTGTTTTTCTTGGATAGCTGTTCGAATTTGCTGAGAATACCGTGATACGGCACGGTCTCTGAACCATCAATGGCATGAATACTGAGTGTTGCCCTGTTTTTCAACATTTTGTCGAAATCAACGTTGGCTTCACTTGAAACAAGGGTTATCTCAAAGCAAAAAAGGGTTGAGATCGCCTCGTCACCCTTTAACTCGACGACGTCAAAAGTTGCTGCGCCCTGCCCTTTGGACGTAAAACTGAAACGTAACTCTTGCTTTAAATTCATAAGTATTAGAACCTGGGATGATGAGCAGTCTGACTATCATGTAAGCGCAACAATGTACGCCTCTGTATCATTCCCTGCATCAGGTTTAAAGCCGGGCATCAGGAGTAGTTGATCCGGAAGGCCACGCACTCTGACGTAATACGATAAGTTGGTATCTAGGACATTGCTCACTGCCCATCCCGTAAATGTCGTTCCACCTACGTCCATTTTTATACCTTCCATGGGGTACTCTAAAATGGATTTATCCGGCAAGGCACCAGCAGGACCGACACCCTGAAAGTCAATGACTGCATCTAAACCGGCTATACCGAAAGCGATGCCATGCCATGGTTCAAGCTTAGACCCTATCTCGAACCACTGACCAATGTTCGCATCACCCATGGTATTAATCCGGTAAGGCAGATTAAATAGCTTGGGTTTAATTGTTGCTGCAACAAACTTAGCTTCCCAGCCATTCTGGCTTGTCAAAATCAACTGACTCTTGCGCAAAATGGGTGGTAATAGATCAAAAGTTTCCTGCTTTTCAGCAAGCACAACGATTGGCATTTTATCTGGCTTATCACGAAGCATGGCATAAGCCATCAGGCTCAAACCATAGCGGATACTGGCGCACTTTAAAGATTCATCGTCCGCCAGCATGACCCAATGCTGGCATTGTTCGTGAATCAACTCATCATAGGCGCTACGCCAGGCTAGCTTGGGCGCATCATCAAGCCAAATGTGACCCTGACAATTAAACCCATAATCACGGAGCGATTCTGTGATGAGTCGAATTTGATCTGCATTCTTCGATAATGCAGAAACCCAGATTCGCTTGTCCATGCTGGTTCTCCAATTTGGGTCAAGAACTTTGAGACGTGGAGAAGTCGAGCTTGAATTCACCCGAATCACTCACATCAATCCGAAGGGTATTAGGCATTTCGCCGCTACTCATTCTACCAAGGATCTCTCTGGACAATAACGGCATTAAAGTCCCTGAAAGAATGTAGTCAATATTTCTCGCGCCAGTTTCTACTTCGGTACAACGGTCAGCAATCGTTGCAACAACCTTGTCGGAATAGTTCATTTCCATCCGATTGTTATGCATGAGACGTCTACCTACTTTATCAAGCTTTAACCTGACGATTTCCGAAAGAACTTCATTGCTCAGGATACGATATGGCAGCACTTTCATACGGGCAAGTAGCGCCGGTTTGAAATGTTTGGAAAGTAATGGACGGACTGCATTCATTAAAGTTTCGCTATCTACAGTCTCACCGTTCTTTGTAAGCTCGCTAATGACATCAGTTCCAAGGTTCGATGTCAGAAAAATAACGGTATTTGAGAAGTCGACCATGACGCCTTCACCATCTGCGAGCACGCCCTTATCAAACACCTGGTAAAAGAGGTTGAGCACATCAAGATCTGCTTTCTCTACTTCGTCCAGGAGCACTGCTGAATAGGGACGTTGTCGAACACCTTCTGTTAAGACCCCGCCCTCACCATAACCTACATAACCTGGTGGAGAACCGATCAACTTACTGACGTTGTATTTTTCCTGGTACTCACTCATATTGATGGAGATTGCCGACTTTTCATCCCCAAACAGGATGTCAGCAACGGCCAGGGCGGTTTCAGTTTTACCAACACCGGATGGCCCAACCAAAAGGAATACCCCTGTCGGTTGTTGCGGGTCCTTCAACCCAGATTTAGATGTCTGAATGCTTTCAGCAATCTGTGCCAGTGCATCCTCCTGCCCTCGAACTCGGGAGTGCAGTTGCTTCTCAAGATCCAGAATATTGCTAGCCTGATCGCGAAGAACTTTTCCAAGTGGGATTCCTGTCCAATCAGAAACCACCATGGCAACCACATCAGGATCTACCTCGATACGCACGAGCCCGTCGCCACCTTCTGATTTTTCTTGTAAATCAGATAGTTTCTTTTCGGCAGCACACAGCGCATCGCGCAAGGTTGAATCATCGCCCGTTTGATTCTGAAGAGACTCATGCAAAGCCTTTCTTGCAGCAAGCAGCGCTCTAGCAGCATCGAGCTCTTCAGACCATTGTGTACGGATAACTTCAGCGGCTGCATCAATCTCTGGTAAGAGTGATTCAATTTCTGCGAGCCGGTCTTTGTCATAAGGCACTTCGTTATCGCGATCGCGCTCTAAGCCGGCCTTCTCGCGTAGCAATGCCTGTGATTGCCGTTCTTGCTTCTCAAGAACAACAGGCTTAGCACTCATCATGACTTTAACGCGTGCGCAGGCTGTATCCAGCAAATCTACCGCCTTGTCAGGTAGCTTCCGGCCAGTAATATAGCGTGCCGATAATTCAGCTGCTGCAGTCAAAGCATCGTCTCGAACGACAACCTGATGGACCTTTTCGTAAGAGTCTTTTAATCCGCGCAGAATGATCGACGTTGTCTTAAGATCAGGTTCTTCCAGTTTAACGAGTTGGAAACGGCGCGCTAGTGCCGCATCCTTTTCAAAGTACTTTTTGTATTCAGCCCACGTTGTTGCCGCAATCGTGCGAAGTTCTCCGCGGGCTAGCGCTGGCTTAAGCAGGTTAGCGGCATCAGAACCACCTGAAGGTCCACCAGCACCGATCAGCGTATGAGCCTCATCAATGAATAGCACTATCGGTTTAGTAGATGCCTTCACCTCATCGATAACTGCCTTTAAACGTTTTTCAAACTCGCCCTTTACACTAGCACCGGCTTGAAGCGAACCCATGTCAAGACCAAGTATCGACACATCCTTGAGCGAATCTGGAATATCGCCTTGGGAGATACGAAGCGCCAACCCCTCGACTACGGCAGACTTACCCACGCCCGGATCACCAACACAGATTGGGTTGTTTTTTCTACGGCGCGCAAGGATATCAACCATCTGGCGAATTTCCATGTCCCGACCAAAAACTGGGTCTATCTTGCCCGCACGGGCCTTCGCTGTGAAATCTTCGCAGAAGCGTAATAGCGCAGACCCTTCCTCATCGGCACTCGCACTCGCCCCACTTGCGTTTTCGGTTGCCATTGATTCACCGGCAACATACTCTATCGAATTAGCGGTCACTGCGTCGAAACTTCCCATCAAAGTCTGACGGTTAGCCGCTTTGAGAATATCGGTATAGCTTCCGGTGGCAAAGAAGGTGCTTCGATTCAACAATGCGAGCAAGATGTGCCCCGATCGGATACGCCTTTCTCTCAGATCAACGGATGCAATAAGCCATGCATCTTGAAACAGCTCGAGAAGTAAGGGAGAAAAGGAAGGTCTGGCGCCGTTTCCAGCTTGCATCTCCGCAACCGATTGATCGATAGTTTGCTTTAGCAATCCAAGATCAATACCTTGTTGTCCTAACATGAGGGGAATATCAGATTGTCCCTCATCGAGTAACTTGGTCAGGAAATGCTCGACACCAATCTCGTAATTGGATCTGGATAAACAGTAGCCTGCAGCATTCTCAAGGCTTTGCCGACAATAGGGGTTAAGTTTCTCAACCAGTGGTTTCAAATCGACCAGAATCATGGAACGGTTACCCCTTTTTCTTAAATAGAATAATTTACTTCGTGAACGGTATTGCTCTGTGGCGACAACCAACTATCCAGAGCAAGTCGACCCCAAGATTCACTGCCCAAGGTAACGCCATTAGCCTCCCCTTTAGACAATACCAATCTGAGGGTGACATTAAGTGGATCTACCAAATAATAGCGAACTAGAAATTCAAGGCGGCGATATTGGAAATTGCCAGGCATACACATTCTAAAAAACGACTCTGAAATTTCAGACAGTTCGATAATAATATTATTATTGCGATCACGTATTTGCGAACCAAGATGTCCATCGACGCCCAACGTCGCGCAATTGGAGCCAATTTCACAGTGCTGGTTAACTGGTATAGGGACGACTTTGAGCGCACACTGAATGACGTTCACCTTAGCGTTGCTAAAAGCGCCGGATAGAATTGTTTGTAAACCTAAGGCAGACTTAGGATAGGCTGAATAAAGGCCAGCAAAATGGATAAGGTCAGCCATACCAGGCTGTTGACTGTATACCTCAGGTTGTTTGATGCCTAAAAACGAAAACAGAATATGCAGCAATGAGCTCTGATTGGTTTCGTAGTACGCAGTCAAGGGCTTGGATTTTAGCCATGCCTTAATCAGAAGCGGATAAATGGTCCGATTAATCAGATCGAACAAATCACGCTGCGCGTGATAGTCCTGCCGAAACTCCTCGAGCAAATCTTCCGTATAAAAAGTGGGTAGCGGTGAAGAGACACCATACAACCCCATGAAGTTTGCAGTAATCTGATAACTCTTGTCCGGCAACTGGCGGATTTTAGAGATATCAGTTTCTGGAAACGCCAGGCTCAGGTTAGGCCTGGCATGAATTTCATGTGTTGTGTTCTCAACCGTATTGAGTAAATTCAGAAGCCGATATGCTTGAAAAAAATCATATCCTGAGCCTTCTGAAAGAAGCTGATTTTTTAAAGCAAGGGCCTGTTGCCCAGTCTCGTCGGCCATAAGAATGATGTCCCGCTTATCGTGTCAAATAACTCTAGGCGCGTATACGAATTGATGCCTGAGTAGCTTGCTAAAAAATGATCCAGCACGCTTCCGAATAAATATAGATCGCCCAAACCAGCGAAGTTGTTCAAGCTACATGTAATTTTGATGAGTTGACCGTGTACTAAAGCACCTTGACTTACCCGGCTCTCCTTTGTCGATATCATGGAGATCACCCCATTGATTCGACGCTCATTAGCGGCATGCTTTGTATGATCAGTGCTGGCAGACCCGTTATAGTTGGCAAGGAGAGATTTGAGGTTTTCAACAGAAGATAGCGTGAGGAAATTCAACGCCGCGTTTGAAATTGAAGACCAAATCAGTTTCTCGCCTGCTTCAGGGTCAACCTTAGGAATTACAGGCCGGATGTTTGTAAAGGTAAACCGTTCAGGTGAAGTGCTCGTCGGTTTCGAAATATCTCCAATGAGCAAGCTGTCCGGTAACGTATTGTTGGTACAGGTCAAGTTGATTGATAGCGTTTCATCAACAGGTATCTTGGAGTCTCTGTAGATTACCGACAAATAAGTATCAATGTCGTCTGACAATACAGAAGGCTTCAGCGTAATCCTGTACAGATTAATAGATTCATGGTGACGGTTACCCATTTTAATGAAAGTGTCATAGGTCTGGGGTTCGGGGTCACCTTGCCTGTAACCAACAACTTGATCGACAGAAAAGACCTGATAATGACCTTTGGTTTTACCTTCAGGTAGCACTCTATAGCTGTGAGACTTATGGTCTAATCGGATCGGCTCTGCACCGTGTTTGAACAGATTAACTGCCGGTACGACGTTCATCAAAAAAGAGCTCGGCGTCAGCTCGATTTGTACGTTTTTGCTTGTGTCGAAAATTATTTCTAAATAAAACCTATTGCCACTGAAATGCGATTGATATTGGCTCAGATCCGGCAACTGAACAAAGAGAAATTTCTCAGGCATGAAGAAATACTCTTGTATCAACCTAAGCGATGGCAAAGAGTTTAGTGGAGAAACAATAAGCGCTTGATCAAATGTTGGCGCTGTAAGACGATGGGGCACGTCAACGACGGAACCCTTGTCATCCGATAGCCTTATTGAAACGGCATGATTCATGAGCAGCATGAATAGATAAGCGGCTATCGGATAATCATCACCAAGAAAAAGCGGCAGATTTGATGGCAAAGGAGGCGCATCACTGTCCGAAGATCCCGCAAAGCTAAGCTTGATCGATTTGCTACCATCTGCGGCGACTTCGCTGACTACCGATTCAAGCGATATCGGCGGAACGACAAGGTCGGCGATGGTTCGAAATGTAGAGGAGGTACCATCGACTTCAATCGATGCAATTTCAGTCCCGGCTTTGACTATAGCCCGTTCTTGCATACCTGGTTTTGGCGTAAAAGCCATCAAAGTGGCAGCAGGTATAGGCTGTAGCAACTGAGGAAACAACAACTGTGTCAGATTTTGGGCAATCTCGGGCAGCTGGTCATCAATTTTTTGTAGTGTCAGGCCATTGAGAAATGCGACACCTTCAAGTAAGCGCTCGACATCAGGATCATTCGAGCTGCTAGAGAGCATGGGGGCAATTGCTGGGTTTGCCTTTGAAAACTCGCTGGCCAGCGTACGTAGATTCGCAAGCTCTTGTTCGTAGAAACGATTAAAATTAGACGCCATGAATTATTCAGTAATGCTGACTTTGCCGTTACTGCCCAATCGCGCACAAAGATGCGCTTTCAAGAGCCGATCATTAGAGCGGATTGTTCCATTAATAGAAAAGACAATACCTTCACCAAGGGGGTCTGAGCTGTCAATCGAAACGGTTGCATCAGATAATCTTGGTTCGTACTTCGACAGCATACGTTCAATTGAAGTTGAAATTTCTTCAAAAGAACCGGATGTCAAACTGACGCCAGCGCCGTTGGTAAAATCTGGCAAACCAAAGTTGCCGTCAAGAAGGACGCTACCTTGGCGTGTATTCAAGATCCGTTGTAGATAACTTAGAATGGACTGGGTAAGCACTTCCAGCTGAGGCAAATTGGTACGTTTGGCACCATGCTCCCAGTAAGTTAACCGCTCGAGAAGGCGTCGTTCATCCATAAATTTTAAGGCATCGGGGCATTTGGTGTGCCTCGATGCCTTAACATCCTTTAGGTCTTCGGCGCTAGCCAGTTGTCATCAGCTTCGATGCCATCTGGTGTATACGACCATGTAACGTGCTCATAGGTAAAACAGACATCTTCCATATGACCAAGCATTTTGGTTTCTTGATCAAAACAGTTAGCTACCCATTTCCGCAAAGAAACAACAATCGCATTCTGCAGCTTGATTGTATAGTACTTTTCTTCCTTGCCAGCTGGTGAAATCCGAGTAAATTCTAGAAGTACTTCAGTCAGTTGCTCACCACTGGTCAACGCTTGGAAAATCTTCGGGGATGACTTGTCAATTTCTTTGGTAATTTTAAAGGGTCCATGCACGCGTTTGCCCATAGGCAGACCCGTTTCAACGTTGCGAGGTATTTCAATCAGCGTATCTTCGGCTTGGACAAGTATCTGACCTTGGCGACCCTGGATTGCAACCGAACCTTCAATCTTTCCCTGAGTCGTGCCTGTAATCTGCAAGTAACATGGCATTGGCATGGCAGTTTCTCCTATTCGTTAATATTTAAGCTTTTGGCGCCAGCCAAGAATCTTCAGCTTCGATGCCATCAGGCTGCCAAGTTTCAATAATTTTGCTGTAAGTAAAAGACACATCTTCCATGTGGCCGTAATGTGTATCAACCGGCAGCAGGCAATTAGGGACCCAGCCTCTCATGCCAACCACAATGGCATCTTCTAGTTTGACGGTGTAATACTTCTCTTCTTTCCCTTGTGCGGAAATCCGAAAATAGTCAAGTTCAACCGATGTGAGTAACTCACCAGAACAAAGTGCTTGGTACAACTTGGGAGATGATTTGTCGATCTCTTTTGTGATTGTCAACGGCAAATGGACACGCTTTCCGGTCGGCAACCCCGTTTGCGGACTACGTGGGATTTCTATCTTATGATCAATACCTTGGACGAGGATTGTGTTTTGGTGACCCTGGATTTGGCATGAGCCTTGTATTTCGCCCTGGGTTGTTCCAACAACTTTCATGTAACTTGGCATTGGCATGTCTAACGACTCCTATGAATCGTTCGCCAACATTGTTGGCGAACGGTGTTTCATTATTTCTTATCGAGCTTGCCAACAAGTGACAGCGTAAACGAGGCACCCATGTATTTGAAGTGAGGGCGAACTTTCATGTTGACACGATACCAACCTGGTTCTCCTTCGACATCTTCAACATGAATCTCGGCCTGTCGCAGCGGACGGCGGCTACGGACACCATCACCAGGATTGTCCATATCAGCGACGTACTGACGCAGCCAGATATTAAGCTCATTTTCTAGATCACCGCGTTCTTTCCATGTCCCGATATGTTCACGCTGAATGACCTTGATGTAATGCGCCAGCCGTGAAACCACAAACATATAAGGTAGTTGTGTACCCAGTTTATAATTAAGCTCTGCTTCTTTGCCTTCTTTGCTTTGGCCATAGAACTTGGGCTTCTGGCAGGAATTGGCTGAGAAGAAAGCTGCGTTATCGCTATTTTTACGCATAGTCAGCGCAATAAAGCCCTGCTCCGCTAGCTCATATTCACGGCGTTCAGACACAAGAATTTCCGTTGGGATCTTGTTTTGGATTTCACCCATCGACTTGAATGAATACACCGGAAGATCCTTAACGGCACCACCACCCTCTGGTCCGATAATGTTGGCGCACCAACGATAATCAGCAAAACTTTCTGTCAAACGGGTAGCCAATGCAAATGCCGCATTGCCCCAAAGGAAAGCTTGGTTTCCACCAGTCACATCTTCTGTGTAGTTGAAATGCTTTGCAGGTATGGTATCTGGGCTGTATGGAAGACGCAGTAAGAAATGTGGGAGCGTAAGACCTACATTACGTGCGTCATCAGAGTCACGGAACGCATTCCACTTAACAAACTGCGGACCTTCAAGAATCGAACTCAAATCTTTTAGATCAGGCAACTGACTGTAACTATCAATTCCGAAGAACTGAGGACCTGCCGCAGCGATAAATGGTGCGTGCGACATATTAGATACGCTCGCAATGTACTGTAGCAGTTGAATATCTTGCGGCCCTGGGCCAAGCTCATAGTTACCAATCATCGCGCCATATGGCTGACCACCAAATTGACCATACTCGCTGGTGTAGACAGACTTGTACAGCCCGGACTTTACAATTTCCGGAGCATCGTTGAAGTCGTCTAGCAGATCACCTTTAGATACATTAATAAAGTCAATCTTGATGTTTTCACGGAAATTAGTGCGATCAATTAGAAACTTAAGCGAGCGCCACGCAGATTCGATCTTTTGGAAGCCATCGTCGTGAAGAATGGTATCCACCTGAGCACAAATCTTCTTGTCCAATTCGGCGATCATGTCATCCACAGTTGCCTGTGTGACTCTTTCAACCGAACGCTGTGGCTCTAACAACTGTGTAATAAATGCTTGCAAACCCTGCTTTGTAATTGAAAAAGCATCATCGCTAGGTTTAATACGTGCAGTTTCAACCAGTTGATCAAGCAGGCTTTCAGCCGGCTGGGCAGCATCGCTTGAGGCTGCCTGTTGTGCTTGCTGCGAATTTTGTTCAACACTCATGACTATGATCCTTAGGCTGACTTATCTTGGATACCCATTTCGCTGAGCAGGCGAGCACGAACACCCTCATCCTGAACCAGCTCTTGGAGCTTCTTGCGAAAATCTGGAATGTTGCCGAGTGGGCCTTTAAGTGCCTTTAGCGCATCTCGCAAGGCGATGATGTCTCGAAGTTCAGGCACCTTTTCAACGATACGATCTGGAGTAAAGTCATTCAGTTCATCGATATTGAATTGGACATGAATCTGATCATCCGGACCCGCTTTGTCATCAAGCTTATTGGGAACCATCATATCCAGTTGAAGATTTTGTGCTTTCAGAACTGATTCATAGTTATCTTTATCAATGGAAATAGGTTTTCTATCTTCCACAGTTCTATCATCTGCACGCTGCGTAAAGTCGCCAATAACCAGAAGCTTCAGAGGCAATTCAACCTCAGCCTGAGCGCCACCTGTAGCGGGTTTATAGACTATATTTACGCGTTCCTTTGGTGCTACCGAACCTTCATCTGACATGATGCATCTCCTCTAATGGGTAAGTACCTAATACAGATCTTGCAAGCTTCACACCCTACTATACCTGCTACAAATTTTTCAAGGGGCTTTGATGATATTAACAATAAATATGAACTAGCGGCATTCAACCCCACCTTCTTCTAAGTACCACTTATTTAACGTTAAAGTTGCGTAGAGAGCGCATCATACTGTCGAAACCGAGCTCTGTGTTTTGCAGCAAAATTGAATGCTTCGAGCGTTTCTGACAGGGTGCAGCATGGTTAGTGACATCTTTCAATTCGATATCAACAGTGACAGCCATATGACACCCAAAAAATTTCCGAGAAAGAAATGATTAATAATCTTTCTCAGTAGAGCATATGGCCAGAATCACAGTCAAGCTGCATTGCAGTAGCAACAACAAAAAAGCGAACCCGAAGGTTGACCTTTTATTTGGCTCCAGTTGCGAGAGCCCTAAGTTAGTTGGATTCCTGAACGCAACTGAACGTCATTGTGAACATCCCCTGTCGAATGACCGGGTCCTGAGGCTGGTCATAGGTT
>JACCDN010806138.1_pt1 | contig 27329 bp, 21 predicted proteins | sample 7441691 | NCBI WGS metagenome assembly JACCDN01 (sample SAMN15323439, study PRJNA562643) | freshwater metagenome | isolation source: river surface water | place: USA:Blue River Watershed | collected 2017-08-16 | reverse complement strand
TGGTCGACGTGACGCTTTAATGCCATCAATCTCTGCAATCAATTCATATTCAGTTGGCAAATCATCAGCATTGATTTTTTTCAATAAATCTTTTTCAAACATCAAACTCACTTGACGTTGCTCTACCAATTGAGTGTCGCCGCGTTTAAATGCAAACACATAGTCCCAACGATTTGGATGCATCACACTGGTGATCAATGGGGTGCCCAAAATAACTTTGACCTCTTCTCGATCCATGCCGAGTTTGAGTCTCTCCAATTGCTCTTTAGAAATAAAGTTACCTTGAACCATGTCTGGTCTGTATGGTTTTAAAACTTTGCCTAATTTGCTTTTGGAATCTTCGTTGAACTTGGTGAAGCTTTGACATGCAGTCAAACCTACTAAGGCGCAAGCCAATACGACCCACTTACCCAGTGTAAAAGTAAGGCCTGATGGTTTTCTGATGTTTAAGTACATTTGCATAGTGAGCCGTGTCTTGTAGATAATTGATTTTACCGCTAAGACAAGCACAGTATCTTGAAATCATCCAGAAATCTGAATTTATAGATTAAAGCCCTTAGGGAGCGAAATTCTGGGTTTTTCCAGCTGATTCTCCAAAACTTCATTCAATGCAAAATATCATCCTGAAGTTCCCAGAGAGTTTGGATGTCAAATCAGTCGCAATCCAGCTTGATCTTGCTCAATTTGAGCAAGTTGAGCTATTTTTAGTCCAACTTTTAATCTACTAGAGGTAAATGGGGTAATTTTTGAGCGAAATCAGCGTAAAATAGTGAATTTGATACCAAATAGCACTAAAAGCTAACGCGTGGATAAAGAAATGAAGCTAATTGATGGCTGTCTATTTTGAATGATTAATAATTTAATTGAAATTGTATATGGACTAAGCAATCATCAAATTAATTGTATGTGTAAAAACGTGGCAGAAAATGCAAGGATTTCTTCGGAAAGAATAAAGACGATAATAGGTACACCCAAATTTGAAAAATTTTTTAAGTGATTGCAATTATGGCCGGAAAAACTCGCGAGAATGCTTGGGACAATCTTTTTACGACAGCCCAGAATATAGAATTAAAAAAAATGATGCTACTCCCTTTCTACAAATCATCTTTATTACAATAGACTCGTTTCTGGTGATAAATCTATTCACTACCTCAAATATTTCTACAATAAGTTCATTCATAAAAAGAAAATTCAAGTTGCAAGCTTTGGCTCTGGAAGTTGATTTTTAGAGCCACAACTTATTGTCCATGATGGTCAGAGAGAACAATCAATTACAGGCTATGAACTTAATCCACTTCTTATTGATCATGCCAGCAAGGAAAACTTAGGTATTCGTTGTGAGTTACTTGACTTAGATAATCCCACATTTCCCGTTCGTTTTTTTGATCTCGGTATTTTTTTTCACTCACTACACCATGTATCTAATCTAGAACATTGCTAGAGGTCATATCTAACTCTATTAAATCTTCTTATAGTTGAATATGTTGGTAAAAATTATCTACAATCCACCAATTCCCAATTGGCTGCAGCAACTAACTTGCTTGCTCTACTTCCAGAAAATTTTAGATTAATAAATAATTCTAATTCTATTAAAAATAAACCACGAATACGATCCAAAGAAGAGGTAATCTTTCATACCCCTTCGGAAGCAACTCGCTCAGAGGAAATTTTAGGCATTCTTGATGTTTTTTTGAAAAAAAGAACTCACATCCCTAGGTGGATCTGTTTTAAATCATGTTTTCAAAGACATAGCCCATAATTTCAATGAAGAATCTCCCTGAGACGTAAAACTTATAGAATGTTTACAGAATCTAGAACAATGGTATGAAGGATCCGGCTTTGTTTCCCCTGATTATGTTTTTGGTGTTTATCAGCCAAAGATGGATATTTTGCCTTCACCATCTAGCACAACTGGATTAATAATGTCAGAAGGTATTAGACCAGCTGAATTTGGCAAATGGCGTTGGACGTACTTATCTTCTATTAGGGTTACCCCAAAAAAACCTTTACCTCGTACCTTTAACCTTGTTATTGAATATGATGGGGTGTATGACTCAGTAATTGGAGAGTCAGTTGAAGTTATCGTTAGTGGCATGAAGCAGACATTCATTGCATCGAGCCATCCAACATCAATTTCATTAAAATTTGAGTGCCTTGACCCAAACTCAATAATAGAAATTTATATTAAATCAGCAACTAGCCCAAAAGATTTTGGTGTGCCGACCGGCATACGTAAACTTGGCATTAGAATAATTGCTATGTATGTTCAATGCATTAGCTTATGATTTTTCAATAATATTCAAAATGCTCCTCAACCTCGCATAGTGTTTTTTAAATCAAACTGAAGAAAGTCCCTCACTGTAAGCATAGCTCCTAATGGGTTGTAAATTTCTCGTAGTCGAATAAAATTTTAAATTTTGGCTCCGCACCTCTTGAATTGATTAAGCCTTAATTGTTAAATTAGCAGCTCATATACCGTAATGCTAAGTGCGATAAATAATCTAGTCATCCTGAGTAGTTATTAATATGCGGGGCATTGTGACTCTTTAACGATAAAACCGTGCTCCATGTGAAATACTCTGTTACATATTTTATTAATAAGATTTAAATCATGAGAAGCTAAGACTAAAATAGCACTATTATTAATAAATTTTTGCATGCGCTCAGATGCTTTAGCCTTAAAATGAGTGTCTCCAACACTTAACCATTCATCCATTAAAATTATATCCGCCTCAATGCTAGTTGAAATGGCAAATGCAAGTCGTAGTTTCATGCCACTAGAGTATGTCCTGACAGGCATATGGAGAAATTCCCCTAATTCTGTAAATTCAGCAATTCCATTTGTTTTTTGACGAATTTCAATAGGTGTCATACCCATCATGATCCCACGTAAAAAAATATTCTCATATCCGCTTGCATCCTGATCTATACCCAGATTAATATCCAATAAGGAGGAAACACGCCCCTTAAGGTAAAGTGCCCCAAATGTTGGCTCATACGCCCCAGTAAGCACTCGTAACAATGTAGTTTTACCTGAGCCATTATGACCTACAAGTCCAATACGATCGCCATTTTTTATCTCAAAATCTAAGCTATCTAACGCGCGAATACCCACAGTTTTACCTGCAGATTTAGCCAATCTGCCTCCTGTAGTCATATTTAAAACTGTATTTTTTATTGAACGATGCGCATTATTAAACAAAGGGAATTCAACAGTTAAAGACTCAGCCTTTATGTAACTCATAAGTTATCCTACAACCAGTATGCTATTCGATGACGAAACTTTACCAATGCCCACAGCGCAAGAGACCATAAGGTAAATGTCGATATAATCACAATTATCCAAGAGTGTTGCGGATAAGGCTCGCCTAATAATGGGGCTCTGACAATTTCTATAAAATAATACACAGGGTTATAGTCTGCAATCCAAGATAAATTTTCAGCTTTTCCAGTCAAAATTTTTGGGCTCCACATAATCGGCGTTGCAAAGAATAATAGCTGCATTAGACTGTTAACCAAAGGAGGAAAATCTCTGTAGCGCGTACAAACAATTCCCAAAAGCAGGCCTATACTTGCAGCCATCAAAAAATAAAATAGTATTGCGATAGGGATTAAAGATATGTTTAAATTGAACGGCAATTCTGCCCAGATCATCACAATCACTATGATGAAAATACTGTGTGCAAATATGATTAAATTGCGCCATACCATTCGACATACATGAGCTGTAAATGGCAGGCGTATTTGCTTTACCAATCCCTCAACATCAGTAAAAACTGTACATGCATCAGAGAAAATCGAGGAGATGAAGCCCCAAACTATAAGTCCAATTGCAAGAAAAGGTAAATATTGGCGTATCTCTTGCTGCAATAAACCAGCATATAAGAATCCCAGAGCACCAACCAAAATACCAGAACTAATTGTCAACCAAAAAGGGCCTATGACTGATCTGCGATACCGCTGACGTATGTCCTGCCAAGCTAATGATCCCCATATCGGATAGTGTTTTACGCCCCCCAAAAAATCACTCCATGCAGCATTTATCGGCGAGCACCCACCTTTAGCTGATGGTCCTACTTGAAACCCATTAACTTTAATCATATTTATTTGCAATAGAGGTTTGTTTATAAAAAAGCACTACTTACAAACTTAATCAACCCAAATTAAAAATTGAGAGCTTTTTTTACTATAAACTATAAACTTTAAACATTCTACACTTAATATAATTTCTATCTATTCCAAACTCACTTGAAAGCAAAATAGGCCGAGTTCAACAAGTAGGGCTTAGTTGATAATTTTAAAATTATCACTATTTATGGATTAATGAAATTTTTCTTAATTCAATTCTGCGCCTATCTAAAGGCACCCAGAAATTAATAACAAAAAAATCATTTTTTGTTATTAATTGCTTGAAAATATGCGAACTCTAACTCTATAGCTAGACGATCCCAAGAAAATTGCTTGACCCGCTCCTTGAGTTTTTCACCATACTCCAAACCAGAAGTAGCCATAATGATTTTTTTTACAATATCATCAACGCTACTAGGATTTACGTATAGCGCATCAGCACCGAAATACTCTTCTGTGCATCCCTCTTTTGTTATTACAATTGATGCTCCGGCTGCTGCAGCCTCTAATGCCGCAAGTCCTGGAGTCTCAAGTAAGCTTGGCAATACAAAAACTTTACAGGCTGCGTAGGCAGATTTCAACATTTGACTATTATGATTCAAATAACCTAAATAGCTAAAACCACCTGAAAAACGCGTATTTATTTGGGCAAAATAATCATCGTCACGCACATTTCCAATGAGTACAGTGTGCATTCCTATTCGCTTAGCTGCCTCTAGTAATATAAGCTGATTTTTACGCACTTCAATATTGCCTACACACAGAACAAAAGACTTTCGTATATTAAATTTTGACAAAAATAGTTCCGGGCCAACAACTTCAAAAAAGTCAGCATCTACACCATTATGAGTCACAAGATATTTTTCAGCTGGCACCTCAGTATAATGTCGAAAACGCGCAAGTTCTGCATGAGAGTTTGTGCAGACAACATCCGCTACTTGAGTCATAAGTCTGATTTCACTCATGGGATATTGATCGATGTGCTCTGACAACCACAAAATAGGACTTAACACTAGAGGTATACGATGCTTGTGTGCATAAGAACAAAGATTGTAAGTTCCGCCCTGAACAGAGAACTGGTGCACCACATCTGCGTCCTCTAATCTATGCTTCCACTGATCAAAAAGAATGACTTCATGCCCCCTGCGTTCAAGAGCCTCCTTAGATTTAAGTAACTGAATTTCACCGCCGCCAGGACATTGAAATGCTGCTGGATAAGTATTAAAATAAATTTTCATTCTTGCCTTAAGTTAAATTCATAGCATGAGGAGAAGATGGTAAGGTCTTCTTGTGTCGGCTGTATATTGGGTACCAATGCTTTCACATACCCTAGCAAGCATTCGCAACTCGGCAATAAAGCTATGGGCAAGGCCTGCCAGCCCTTGACCGTCAAATGATGATGACGTTTTAATATCGCATCCACAGCTATTCGCCCTGACCTTTCCCATGAAAAATATTTAGGCTGCATCTTGGCGTGAGCAAGAAGACGGTCTCTGTACTCTGAATCCGTGTGAAGCTGATATAATTTTGAAGCTATGGAGTGAGGATCGCGGGGATCGAATAGAGCTTCTTCCATACCTAACACTTCTGGAATGCTGGTACAGTTAGATGCGATGACTGCTGAACCACATGCCATTGCCTCCAAGACTGGTAAGCCAAAGCCTTCGTGCAATGATGGGAAAACGTAGGCAAAACATTTACAGTATAGATGTTTTAGAGCATTATCAGAAAGGTAGTCTGTAAAAACTACCTCATCTGAATTTAAACCATAGCGCTGAATGGCTTGCTCCAATAGTTGACGTCGCCCAAGCTCTAGCCGACTTGCAATCACTAACTGGTGAGCCCCACGAACCTCTATAGGCAGCAGGGCATAAGCCTCAAACAGTCGATCAAGATTCTTGCGATAATCAAAACCACCAGGTGCATACAAGAAAAAATCTTTCCGCAGATTTAACTCACGAAGAGTTTCTTCACATGCTTGTAAATCGCCAATAGGCCTCCAAAAAGAAAGGTCAGCAGCTGAAGAAATTAAGGGTACATCTTCAGGCGCAACCCCTAGCAATTTGATAGCTTCTTGTTGCGAATATTCTGAAATAGCAAGCAGCAAATCCGCGCGCTTTACATCCTCCAACTTGGTCATGTAATAATCCCTAAAAGGACTTGGGGGCATGTAGCTTTCAGCCATCGCCAAAGGAATTAAGTCATGCTGGGTTAGGGAAACAGGTATATGAATACCTAATAGCCCTACAGAAGCCACCGCATCATCCCCCCAACCATCCGCCAAGAGTGCTGGAATATGCACAAAATCAGGCTTCAAACACGCAATAGCATGCTCACGCAATAGACGCGCCGCCATCTGACGCCATTGATTTTCTGATGATGCAGCCGCGCAAGGTGATGGAATGCGGAAGGTAGCTAAATGAGCCTGCGGCAGTTCAGATTGAATATTGCTTTTTAGAGAATCCAGCTCACTCTGAAAGACTTCACTCAGCAGGCAAATTACTTCATGCCCACGAGCTAAAAACTGACTCCCCATAGCCAGCATCAAGGAACGAGAAGCTCGACCTATGCCACGAAAGCGACTTTCAGACTGACACGCTTGAAAATCAAGAACAATTCGCATAATATGCTTTAAGAAAATTTAGTTATTACAAGCGGAAATAACTGGGTTGCGATTTTTGATCACTAAGGCCTCAAGGATTCGGGAAAAAATCTGAGCCGGCAGAGAAATATGGTACCGCCGTGCTACATCTGCAAATGCGGCATTACTTACTCTATCACGCAAGGACCAATCTATCGCAAATTTCTCCATAGCATCTAGCCAAGACTTATAAGTATTCTCCACAAGCAATCCAGTGATTTCATGCTGAACACAATCTTTGTAAATCGAGGCGCAAGAATAAATGCCGGGAATATGCGCCAACCCGTAATTGATATACTTGAAAGGATTTTTACAAACATTAAAGCTAGTCTCATTAACATCTTCAACCCCGCCCAATGGAGTGATAGCAAACATGTAATTACCAGCTATTATTGAGTGAATATACTCTTGATAGGGCATACGATTTGTAAAGTGAAGAAATGGGAGTGAATGCATTTCTGGAAATGGATCACCATAGAAATCAAGGCCATACTCAGGATGGCGAAGGAAGAAAACATTTAGAGCGCTCAAAATATCATCCTTCGATTCTTGCACCTTCAGAAAATCTGCATTTGTGAAAACTATTCGTCGAGAATCAGAATGATTCTTTTTGCCATCAAAATCTATACTTTCACTATAACGTTCGACCCATATTCCATTTGGAACAAGAATTAACTTTGAATTCGGAATTATCCCTTGCAAACGCTGGAGAATATTATCATTGGATACTGTCACACAATCGCACAATTTAATGATTTCCATTGCGTAATTTCTATTAGTCTCGTCGTATCCGCCACTAGAAACAGGGAAAGAAAAAATCCAGTCATCAATATCATAAATTAATATCTTTCCAAGACTGCGGGCAAGTCGCACTGATTCAAGAGAATTTTCAGATCGGTGCTTATTTAGAACTACAATATCAGCCCAGGCTATTGCCTTAGAAATTAATGAATCACTTTCGAATAAGGATATGCAATCTAAGCCACTTGTATAACTGAGATAATCTAAAACCTCCTTGATGCGAGCTGAAACAGATAATGAAACAGCCCCTGGCGCAACCAGCGACTCCCTACTCATTATTAGCACCCGCAATCCTGAAAGGTTAAAACTCATCCTGTAAATCTCGACTTAACGTTTGCAAGTGGCTCTAGCGCAAAATCTTTTATTTGAAATGATACCTGCCCCTTAGACACAACACCAAGAGACTCCACCACCGATAAACTAGCCTGGGGAGGCAAAAATGCTGGGAATCGCTCCATTCCCATACCCAATACATTTTGAAGAATACAGCTAATTGGCCCAGAATGAGATACGACCATAACGGATGATGGCCCGTGCTGAGATAATTCTCGCCAAAAAGACAACACTCGATTATTGAGATCGAAATGGGATTCACCTCCTGGATAACAGTTTTCATTTGAAGAATAAAAGTCAGGCCAAATAGTGAGGAATTCATTTAAGCGCAACTCGGCCACGATTCCTGCAGATGTTTCACCTATACGTGAGTCTTCTTTCCAAGGCACATGCGGAAAAAGGATGTTCGCAGTCTGATGAGCACGCTGCCAGTTGCTAACATAAAACGAATCTGGACTGACATGCGCATTACGTAGCCAATCTCGCAAAATCTCAACCTGAGCGACCCCCTCCTCTGCCAGTGGATCAGAGGGCACCCCCGTAACAAAGCCAGATTTATTAGCTTCTGAGAGACCATGTCTCACTAGGTAAACAATCATTTAGTTGCCTTTTTTAGCACTTCAACGAGTGGCAACAGAGCATTCGGAAAACAGAAATCCTGCATATGCTTTTGCAATCTCATATTTAAAGCCGGGCGTTTAAGTACCCGCCCAATGCCATCCGCAATTGATGTGCTCGAGAGGGGATCCGCATATTCGACATGATCTTGGAAATGCTCTCGAGACCAATCAGAGTCACTTAACAACATACGGCAACCGGAAAGTCCAGCCTCCATAGCAGATATGCCAGCTGGCTCTAGAGATAATTCTGCGTAGAAGCTAGCATTCTGAAAAGCAGAACGCACAAGTTCGGATCGCTGAGGTAGGCTATCGATAAATAGCACCCCATCTCCTCCAACCTTTCGACATACCTCGTAATATGCCTTATCTCGGTATTTACCCACAAAAACTAAAGGTATTCCAAACTCTTTTAATGGGCCGATAATAGATAATTGATTCTTATTTGGCTCAATAATCCCCATCCATAATGCATATTCATTGAGACCAAATAGCTCTTGAAATAGAAAACGTGGCGAAGTCTTCAGATAAGAGTTGTCGATGACCATCTTGCAACGCATGCGTTTTTGCTTTGGAACATCAACAATTTCAGAAAAGTTATTGAACTCTGCTGCCGATTTGAAAACAACAAAATCTGCAAGGTCAACATGCTTGTAAATAACTTCAATATTTTTTTCATTCACATAATTAACCCATAGATTAGGCCAAAGCACAATTGGTTTGCCACGAGCTTTAATCTCTCTTAAAAGCTCAAAACTGCGGCCATGCACCGAGAAGTGCAGCACCACATCAAAGAACTCTAATGGACGTGAGTATGGGCCATAAATATCAACGATAAATCCAAATTGCCGCAAACTCTCAGCAATAGTAAGAAGCTCATATTCCCCCCCACCTCTTACCAGAAAAGCCTCTTGATAAGTTGTTATCAGAATCTTAAGTTTTGTCATAATTTAAAAATAACAGCTTTGTTGGACTTCGCACTTCTTGTTAGTTGGCGGAGTTTAATGCAAGAAAAAGTATATAAAATTTATATGCACTGGCATTTCGCCGCCTTTTGCTTTTATTCAATGTGTTATTTTCTATGCAAATCATCCAATCTCGATTTATAAGCTTCACCTACCCTCTCAGATGAATAATTCTCCCTAATCCAAGCTTGCCCCGCCAACGCTTTACGCCTGCGAACCTCGGGAAACTCATAACAAAATCTAAACATACTTGAGGCAACATCCGCTTGTGGCTCAAACCATACCTGATCATGAAAAAATGCATAATCCCCCGCAGATAATGGCACTAAACTTCCCCCCACCAAGAAAGCAGTTTCTTCATTTGTAAAGTCCTTATTTCCAGAGTAATCGGAAACAATTACCGGTTTACCCAATAACATCGCTTCTGCAATATTTCGGCCAAAACCCTCCGAGCGATGTAGAGAAACAAAACAATCACATATAGACTGGAGTCCCAACAACTTATCTTTTGTCATCATTTCCGCCATCAAAATAATCCTCTTATCTTCCTCAGCATACTTAACAACACTAAACCAATCAGGTTGTGAAACACTTACATTCATTGCCTTAATAACTAAGCAGACATCATTCTTGTCCGGAAATGCTGAAAGAAATGCACGCACAGTTGCTAGTGGGTTTTTGCGTTTTAGACTAGAATTTCCATCTAACACCGTCAGATAGATAAAATCACTTTCCGGCAAAGAAAAATGTTTTCTCGTCCACTTACTAGTTGATTGTGGAAGATTGACCGCCACCGGCATATGAATAACCGGTTTATCTGTTATTGACCTCATTACCTCTGCGGTAAACATTGATGCAGACCAAATTTCATTCACAAAATCCAGCGCATAAGTCAAAGGGTTTGGAAATCGCGCTAACTCCCATTGCCAAAAACTAATGTTATAACGATTCCCAATAATACTATCGCCCGTTGAAGCCAAAAGTCGAATCATTTCATACGGAGGCAGACAAATTAGATTTGTCTGATATACAGGCCTAGAGACCTCATATGCAGCGATTGTGCAATCATTTTGTCTAGCTGCTATCCGAAGAGGAAGTCTTGGAACAGCAATTTCTACATTAACTTCAGAAAACGCTTTAACAGCCATCCGTACATCTTCACCAATACCAAATTCACCCCTACCATAACCAATTATGTTAACCCCACCTTGGGCATACCCAGTAGTTTGATTTTTATAGTCAATAAATTCTGTAATAGAAGCACAATTACACAATTTATTAGACAAAACTTCATGGGTTCCATAAATAGTGAGCCAAGCTAAATACTGCTGATAGCCCTCAAAAGTAAAAATATCAAATGAGCTCCGTAAATCCTCACGAGAATACCAAAGAAGATAATGTCTTATAGTGACAAAATGATTTTTATATTTAGTTGATAACATCCAAGGCTCATTTAATATTTCCAAGTCAATAAGGGTGGAAAGTAAATAATTATCGGCGTATGAAACATACCACCAAGCCACTAGTTCTTGACGACCAACCTTGGTATCCAAATCTAATACTTGGCGCAAGTCTGGACGTGCCAACCATTCAGCATGCAACCCTCGCGTAATCGGCAGCGGCGCATCTTGCTCAAGATCTTCAGACTCTTGACCCAACCAGATATGCTCATGCTGCGTATACCGATAACCTACGCTATTAAGCATGGCGGCCTTAATAAGCTTAGGGTTTATTGAGTTCACCTCAGGAAGAGGCCCTACTCCTGCCATTAAAACATCAACCAATTCTCCTGTAAATGTGGTTTCAAATCCATCCACAAGTGTTGTCATCTTTTTTGACATCGTAAAATATGGATTTTGTCTGGCTACTTCACCCTCAACAAGTGGAGCGCCAAATAAATAATTATTTCGCTCTCTTACCTGGATTAGCTCTTCTGGTGGAAAAACTTTTGAGATTTCTTTGGAGTTGGCATGCCAATATGTGAAATCGACTATTCGTATACCAGACTCACGAATACGCATCGAGAAGCTATGCTCGTCTATGATCGAAAGTGCCTTTGATTGGAATTTAGCTACTGTTTCGTCCTGATAGCGAAATACTGAATGCCATTTTCCATGAGGCAATCCTTTTCCTGTGAGCCAGTCAGTTAGATAATTAGCATAGTTTTTAGAAAGTGGCGCATCATCTCTGAAAGGAGTTTTACCTTCAGTATCAAAGAAATTTGTTTTGTCAAATGGCCCAACAATACTTCCTAGAGCTAAAAGATCTGATGGTCGTGCAAACAAAAATTTTGAACATCCCCAAGTCTGAAATCCACGGCCAAATAAGCGCACTCGCTCTGGGTATGCATCTAAATGTGCCATCATCACATTTGGAGTCTGGTAAATGTAGTCCAACATCTCACGCGACACCAGAGGATAAAAGCCGTTGTATTCATTCTGGAAGGCCGAAGTTATAAGATGCACTAAATCATATTTCGACAAATCACCACGAAAGCGAGCCAATGCACTATCCCAACCACTGAATTCACGCCGACTATTATCTCCGGCCATCAACAAAGACTGTAAACCAAGATGCGCCTCAAAACCTGCCGGTAAATCTGTGTCTATCAACACAGAATCAATCTGTATACCCGGAAGAGTAGCATAGAGCGCCATTAAAGCTTGATAGGCACCACCATAATTTACATCTCCATGACGAATAAAAAGACTGAGAATCTTCACTTTTATTCTAGCTTTTCAACTTCAAAAATAATTGCATTCTGAGTAGAGTCAGCCCAACCTGTACGCTCAACATCAAATAACTCAAGACGATAAAAAAACTCCAAACGCTGCTTACAGCGAGAAAAGTCTTGCTTAGTCATTAGAGTCTCTAGCAAATTTAGAATATCTAAGGCCGAATCCTCCCAGCGATAAGGTTGCTCATGATGAACTACCTTGTCCGACATGGGTTCATCACCTTGTTTTTCAAGCAAGCGCTTGAGACAACGCAACATTTCATTTGTTGAAGCAAAAGATTCCAGGTTGGCAAACGGCATGAGATGGGTGCGCAATTCCTCTATAAGCTCACTATGACGAGCCAATACCGGCTTTCCAAAAGCAATTGCCTCTAAAATTGGTAAGCCAAATCCTTCGTAGAATGAAGGGAAAATTAGGCAAGAACATCCAGAGAATAGAGCCGCCATTTCAATTTCAGATTGCCCACCAGATGGAATTTGCTCAACATTATGAAACCTTCCACCACACTCACCGAGTACCTTGAAGTGTTGCATTGGGAAGGCTGCTGAAAGTATCGGCACAACCTCTGCAAGACCTTTGTGATAGTAATGGTTTCCCACTATCAAAACATAAGAATTTTTATCGCTTGCATTGACCGTGGCTTTAGATTGAAGAATATCTTTAGACCAATACTCCCTTGAATCCATTGAGCATTTTGTTGCCACATGCAGAGATTCTTGAGCTTGAGGAAAACGTGCAAAAAAGCGACGAGCGGAAAAATCGCTAATAAAAGTAAGTCCATCAGAATACTCAGCCATTACCCGCCATACACCCTCGATATGTGGCATTCGGAGGTAATGACAGTCCCAGGCAATTGAATCTAGCACTGTAAAAACATTAACAGCTGACACATAAGCTTGGTCACGAACTTCCGTCATACTCCATGGTTGACTAAGACGGATACTTGCATCAAAGCACTGATTTTGCTTAAGATGATAGATTACATCATCCCCATAGAGGGCGTTTAGGCCATGAAAATCGGCTGACTCAGGTAGCACCCAAAAATAAGGCTTAATGTCTCGCTCAGCAGCAAGGCGCCTCAATGGATTCAGTAGTGATAATATGTGACGAGCCGTACCATTGAAGCCGGGTGCAAGATTGCGGATATCTACTAGTAAATCTCGCTTTGACTTTTCCGTGAAACGATGGCGTAATAAACGCTCAAATCGAACTTCGGGCAATATGTCTTGTGCGGCCTTGGCCTTTGTAAAATCGGAGGCATTAATCAAATTTAACTCTTGCGCTTCGTTTGGCACACAATCAACCTCAAGCACAAAGTCATTAACCAAGCGAGCGCTTATACCTCGTCGATTAGCCCGCATGAATAACTGCACCAGCGCAGAATCCAAGTTATATGAGCCCACATCCAATAAACCAAAATCACGAAACACTGAGGCGCGAACTAATAATGGTGCGCCCTCCACAACTCTCCGTTCAGTTGGCAAAAGATGTATTGCCATGCATTGAATCTGAATTAAATCATTCCGACCAACGACACGCGGCATAGAAAAACCAAACAAAGGATCTTCATCAAGGGCATTAGCCAAAAGATGGATGCATTCTTCGGTTATATCCAGCGGCCCAGGAAGAAATAAAACCAGGGCAGTTGGAATTTGGCGGATTTCAAATAGTAAATTATTAAGCTCAGTAATTCCATTAATAGAAGCTTTTGATTCAGCAATTTCAGATAATTCACTGCACGAAGCTACCTTACTATTTTCCTCTACACTAACAAAATAAAGCTTAACGGCCCCCATTGGGCGCTCTATCCATTTGGATGAATATTTAAATATCATGACTTAACGTCCCCGATCAGCCATGCATCTGCTTCGACTTTTTTGGGGACAAGGCAGGATTTAAGTAATGAAATTAAAGGCCCATAGGTCGCTTCGCCACCCAGATGTAAGTCGGAAAAATTATGGGCCTCAACACCCAATTTTTGTACTTTATTCATGTCTACGAGCAGATCCGCAACAGCATCTGCAAATTCAACAACATCATGCGCAACAATATAAGGAAGATTCGAGAATTCCCTTAGGCCGTCTGCTGATACAGGCCAACCTACATGCGCCTTACCCCAAGCAAGGGCCTCTACAGTTTTTATTTTTAATCCTGTTCCTACACTACAGGGATTAACAACCACGCTTGCCCGCTCATACTCATGTGAAAGATGGAGGACAAAGCCAACTTTCTCCACGCTCAAGTCAGGTGTGTGAACCTTTTCACACACCTTACCTACCAACCGAAGACGTGCCTCGGGAAATCGCTCACGTACTAAAGGCCATACATAGTCTATAAACTCCAGTGTACCGCGTACATTAAATTCATTACTAGAGGCCACGATAAGAACAACTCCCTTCTCCTGCAATTCAGGATTTGGAATTGAAATATCAACATCAACACCAGTTAAAACCACTCTGCGAGAGGGAACCATAGAGCATAGTTCATCATACTCAAGCTTCTGAATAGCTAGCAATATATCTGCACGATTCAAAAGCGAAATCTCTTCTTCGACACTCATTAGCAATCCAGCACTTTCCAAGCCATACCTTTCAACAGCCCGGTATTTTTTTGAAAAAAGATCATGTGTATCAATAATTTTCACGAGATTTTTCGCACTCCTACACAAAAGTATACGACTCATGAAAATATACTGAGCCATCACTACATCTGGAGCAATCAACTTTATCAACTGGTCCACTTGAGCTACAAACCAATGAGGGCAGAACCCCTCTTGCATATCAACCAATTTCGATTGACCTTCAGCAGCATCAGCTAGAAATGTCCAGCCCTTTAAATCTGGGATTGCACACCGAGAATCAAAAATATATAGTTTGTCAACAACCTGATTGAGGCCCTCGATAGATTCATTGGAGATCTCCTCATTGTCAATTGGCTTAATTACTAAAGTGACACGGAAGCCTGCATTCTTAAAAAATCTCAACATCCTGAAGACCCGAATTTCATTACCCGCAGAGGGCGGATAAGAAACCACATGAGTGACTATTAGGAGGTGCAATCGCTTCATTTTAAAAATAGACTCACTAGGAAAGATATCTAATGTTGCCACATTAAACCGCGGTCAATAAATTGTGACTAGTAATAGATTTGTGTATAGATAGAAAATGAGTAATTATTATAAATCGAATATTCACATTACAAATAAAAATTTAGTCATAAGTAGAAATGAGTTATTCAACCACTTTTATAAGGATATTTACATACCAGCCATTTATTTATCAATGCTCACAACATAACATTCTTTTAGATAAAGTTTTTCTAAAGTAAAAAAGTCAATTAAATCGAACGATCAGCTCCTGCAAATACTACCGAAAAAATTCACCTAGGATAAGCTTGGCTTAAGGCAGGCTTTTTACTTAGTGAATATCCACAGCGCCAGATATGCTAGAACTAAACAAGCTATTTCCATAGAATTCATCCCTTCACTTGGAATTAAAGCATAAACGTAGCCTCATAATAATTAAGGTGCCTGAGCAAAAGTGAATTTAACTTCGATAAGTCACTATTAATAATTACTGACGGTATAATTTCAAAAAATTCAAAAAGAGAAAGTTAAAATGGTAATTGGATACACAACCGGTGTTTTTGATTTATTTCATGTAGGTCATTTGAATTTACTTCGAAATGCTAAGGGTCTTTGCGATACTCTCATTGTAGGAGTTACTGTTGACGAATTAGTGGGGTATAAAAAATGTACAAAACCTGTAATTCCATTTACTGAACGACTTGAAATTATTCAATCCATTAGTTATGTAAATTTAGCAGTTGCGCAAGATAATATGGACAAACTTGAGGCCTACAATAAATATAAATTTAATATTTTATTTGTTGGGGATGATTGGTATGGAACTGAAAAATGGCATGAAATTGAATGCACTCTTTCTGATTTGGGTGTTCGAACAATATATTTACCCTACACCAAATCAACTTCTTCAACTAAGATTAACAACTTGTTAGATGATTTAAGGGCACAAAATAATGAATAGCGTATCAAAATTTAGTGTATGAGTAGATTAGAGATTTTTGATGAGTCCAAATATTTTGATTTGTATCCCGATGTGCACAATGCATATCTGTCGGGCATTTTCATCTCTGGCTATGATCATTATATTAATTACGGGGAGTCGGAGGGTAGGAATTTTCCAGTAAAAATAATTGATAGCATTGAAATGCATCATGAAAATTTGAAATTATTTCGTGAATTCCAAAAGCGACAAATTTTTGAAAATTTTTACTATTTAGCTCCAAAAATTACAAAGAAGCCTATCGTAATTTTTTTTACCCCTCGAAGCTTTGAAGGCAATCTTAAATATGTATATTTGGAATTCATTCGCCTTATAAAGACTAGTAATGTTGATATCGACTGTTATCTTCTCACCACAAATCTTGATACGCACCAAACTCTAAGGGATGCTGGCTTCCCAAGCATTTTTTGGCGCAATAACGATTTAACAACAGTCAAGATTCTTTTAGAGTCAGCCGTTTTGGTCGATGATGGTTTTTACGTTAACTCCCCAAGCTCCCTATCACTTCTTTACGCTTGCCTATCTTCTGCCTATAGAGTAAACCTGTGGCACGGAACGCCAATGAGAAAAATTGCTTTGCAAAGTCTTGATTGTGTCAAAAAGATTGACCTGCATTACTCTTCCGTCTTACGGAGTGCCGTATCTAATAATACATTTTGCGGCTCCTCCGAGTGTGACGAGCGCTTATTTAGGGCTGCAATGGTAATTGATGAGTACGTTGTTACTGGATACGCCAAAAATGATGTTTTTTATAGAGAAATTGGAACGGATGATTTAATAAACGTTGATCAAGATATGTATGAGAATCTATCATCTAAAGATAGAAACTTCAAGGTAGTCTTATACGCTCCAACATGGCGAGAGGACAGAGTTGATTGGATTAAAGAGATTGACCTAGCTAGATTTTCTCAAAAACTAGCCTTGCAGAATATAAAACTAATTGTTAATCTTCACCCCTTTGAAATGAGTACGCATGCTTCTTACCTAAGGTCAATACCTGGGATTATGTTTATTTCCCCCGGAACGGATATTTATCCAATCATTAAATATGTTGACCTGCTTATTTCAGACTATTCTTCAATAGTTTTTGACTTTTTACATGCAAAGCGACCAATCGTATATTTCAGACCCGATCATCAGGAATATCTCGCGAATAACAGAGGCTTTGAAGATGGGCGCATAGGATTAATTAATGCACCCACCTGCTCAGATTTGGAATCATGTGCTGATATTGTTTTAAATGCGATTGCAAGGTCCGAGATTAACTTTGATGAAAATATTTTAATTCACGCACATACTTTTTACGATAAAAATTCCTCATACAGGTGCGTCAAAACTATTGAAGCTAAAGTTAAAAATCTTCTTCAAAAAAAGATTTCATAAAATTGTGTGTGGATTATTATTTCTTGATCAAAAAAATAGTACGAAGATAAGTCTTCAGAAATTTAATGATGCTCTTTCTCTTCAATTATGGCGAGGCCCAGACTCCCAAAATATAATTACCGCCCTAGATGGAAGATTTATACTTGGACACAATCGGCTCTCAATAATCGACCCCGCTCCTAGATCCAATCAACCAATGTTGTCGGCTTGTGGGCGATACATGATTATATATAGCGGTGAAATTTACAATCACTTAGAAATAAGAAAAAAATATAACATCAATTACAAAACAAACTCTGATACGGAGACCATTCTTGAAGGTTACGCTAGAGATGGCGATGAAATTTTTAGCTTATTGGATGGAATGTTTGCGCTGGTAATTTTAGACATTCATTCTTGTAACTGGGTTGCAGTTCGAGATCCATTTGGAATTAAACCTTTATACATTAATCAAACACAAGAGAGGGTATTAATTTCTTCTGAGACAAATTCAATTTCCAATCTAATCAATACAACTATATCTAGTGCGTCTTTAGACGAATGGAGAATGATACGACGACCAATTCCTGGCCACACTTTTTTTGAGGAAATTTACGAGATTCTTCCAGGACAAATAATCTCTTCGAATAAAAAGAAAAAGTTTTTTTGGACTCGAGAGCAGCGTCAAGAGCATTTTGATCAATACGAATTTGAGAGTCTAGTTGCCAATTCAATTAAGTCACACCAATTGAGTGACTGTGAAAATGTGGGGCTTCTTAGCGGGGGATTTGATAGCGCCATAATCACTGCATTTTCTGACATTAAAAAGACTTACTGTATTGGTTTGGAAAATAACAATGAATTTTCTGGTGCCAATAAAACCGCAAAAAAACTTGAGCGAAATTTGAGGTGCATCAAAGTACATGAAACTGACATAAAAAACACTTGGTCTGAATTAATCAAAATCCGTAAAGAGCCCCTCTCTGTCCCCAATGAAGCCCTTATTTATTTGGCATGCAAGGAAATGGAAACAACAGAAAAGGTTGTGCTAACAGGAGAGGGGGCTGACGAATTATTATTTGGCTACGACAAAATATTTCGCTGGGCTCATTCAAACCCAAAAAAATGCTTCCTTGATTTTTTTGGGTTATATGGTTACGCCAGCCCCTTATTAGCTAACGATCGATTAATTTCATACGTAGAGGATCTTGGGCAAAATAAAAATAACATTCAGTTTATTGAGGATTTTTTTTATGAGGTTCATTTAACGGGGCTTTTACGACGCATGGATTTTGCTTCAATGGCAGCCTCAAAAGAAGCGCGGGTACCTTTTGTTAATAAAGCAATTGTTAATTATATGTATCGACAGCCTTTTGACATCAGGGTGAATCATTACGAAGCTAAGATTCCATTTCGAATTCTTGCTGTGAAACTTGGGTTGAAAAGCGTGCTGCAGGATAAGAAAGTAGGATTTAGTGCAACATTTCATAAAAATAAGGGAAAACTTTCGGAGTATTCCAGCTTTCAAGATTTCAACTTAAAAAGTTTAGGTTGGTCATAATTTATTATTACAGACTTTTTTTATTTTTGTGCTTCTCATAGAAAAAATTCAACATAATCCTAGATCTTTTGGCCCACGTGTTTGCGCCAACCAAAATTGCGATTTTAGCTGGAGGAATTTTGCCCTGAGATAATATATGCTCAATTGACTCAACAAAACTACCCTGATCTCTCGCAACAACTAACTCTAAGCATGAATTGAGAGCAAAGTCTAACGGGGTGGAAATAACTGGCAATCCTGACGCTATATATTCATAATATTTCATTGGAAACACACCCTGTGTATAGTCATTAATCTTCATTGGAAGAAGACCAACCTGCATCCCGCGAAGATAGAATGGCAATTGATTGTATGATTTATATCCGAGAAAATGGACGTTATGCAACTTTTTTAACTCAGCTACAAGAGCGCTAGTTTGAGCCTCACGCTCTTCACCTATGAGGACCCAACTCCATTCAGGCTTCAGTCGGGCACAATCAATTAGTAGTTGGAAGTCTATCTTGAAATCAGATAACACTCCATGGTAGCAGAGTCGAGGCTCTGGGATAGCAGCTAGATCAATGGGAATTGGGCCAACCTCTAATGCAACGCCAAAGTGATCAACGTCGACAACATTAGATAAAAAAAGAGTATTAGGATTATAGGTGAGACAGTGTTTTGTTAGGTAGGGTGATGTTGCAAAAACCGCATCCGCACGCTCAAGTAACTTCTTTTCAGCTGATAGAAAAGATTGAGTATCAATACCAGGGATAGCAGCCAAGCTATCAACACAGTGATAAATGAGGTTATTCTCGATTTGTAATTCATCAATAATGTCAAGTATAAAAGGATGGTATGTCCAAACTAAGGGCTGCTCAAAATTCTGGCGAGATAAGGTACGCTTAATTGTGTACTGAAGTAATAGCGTATTTATTTTTTTTGTTAGAGGACTCTTATATCCTCCAGGTATTAATAGTGGCGATAGCACAAATATACCCATACCCGTTGAAGCGGCACCGAATATTAGAGAGCTTAAACCTTTACAAAAACGATTCCATAGTCTGCGCCAATCCTTACCACTATTAAGACTGGGTTTACGCAAACCAAAGCTCTCAATATATAGCACTTTGGTACCGAGCTTAGCTAGAGATTTAGCACAGTGTTGCTTATTTGTCCAGTAAGGCTCATCCCAATCTGCAGTAGAAAAAATAATACAATTAGTAGGTTTATAAAATTGATTATTAGCCATGGAATTCATCAAAAGGCTTACCAGTTAGTGCTGCCAAGATACGCTGGGATGCTTTACCATCGCCGAAAGGATTAGGCTTCATGAGCAAATCTTTTTTGCGAGCACCATCGTCGAGCCATACTCTTACAGTGGATTCAATATCTATGGAATTTTGGCCTACGAGAATAGAAAAGCCATTATTCAAACCCTCCACTCGCTCCGTATTGCGACGAGTAATTACCACCGGCGTACCGAACGCAGGAGCCTCTTCTTGAATGCCCCCAGAATCAGTAATAATTAACTTTGCCGAACTCTCAAGGTATAACATAGTGTGAAAATCCACAGGCTCAATCAGAAGAATCTGTTCATAGTCTTTAAATTCAGATATAACCATTTCACGAATATTTGGATTCAAATGTATCGGAAAAATAAACTTAAGGCATGGATAATCTTTAGCTATTTTTTTAATCGCTTTGCATAATGAGGTAATTCCGCGACCGTGATTTTCTCGTCGATGTGCGGTAACCAATACAAATTCTTGCTCTGGAACAATACTTGATTTTTCTTTTAGTATTAATATGTCCTTATTACTTCCAGCAACCATTTCTAGGGCATCAACAACTGTATTGCCAGTAACATAAATACTGTTCGCAGACACGCCTTCAGATAATAGATTTTCTTTGGCGCCATGTGTTGGCGCGAAATGCCAGTTCGCAATACGGCCGATGAGGATTCGATTTAACTCTTCAGGGAATGGGCTTTTCAGATCGCCAGTCCTTAATCCAGCCTCAACGTGAGCAACTGGGATTTGCCTATAAAACGCCGCCAGTGCCCCTGTAAATGCACTCGTAGTATCACCTTGAACTAAGACAACATCTGGCTGAAATTGTTCAATGCACTTACTTAACTCTAGTATCAATTTAGCCGTTAAACTCTCCAAGGATTGATTTATTTTCATTACACCCAAATCAATATCAGGCTCAACCCTAAATACATCCAAAGCCTGATCCAACATTTGTCGATGCTGCCCAGTAGAGCAGGTAATTAATTCTAAATTAGAATCTTTCTTGGCAATCTCAATCAGTGGAGCTAATTTAATTACCTCTGGACGGGTACCGAATACCAGCATCAATTTCATAAAGTAATACTCTTTAAATTCATTTGATAACTTTGATCACCATATCTAATAGAAACTGCTAATTTCTGATAAGGCATTTTGGAGGGAGTCAAGTGCAATTTTTCGCCAAACTCTTCAATTTTAATGCTTGCTTTCGCTCCAAGAAAATCTAAAGCATCATTCTGATTAAGAAAAATCACATTTGAAGAAGTATTGCGCATGTAATTTATAAGATCTATATGTGATTGAATACGCTCCTCCTCTGAAATCCAACCATACTGATATCTTGCGGAAAAGGGATGGTCTAGATAACCAAAAAAGGTTTTTGATGATTTTGCTTGATCATAAGCCCTTTTATACACTCTTAAGGGATCGCCATCCATTAGTAGACAATCACCATGAAGCATACATTGCTGAGTGTGTCCAATAAATCCACTAGAAACTCCAGGAGGACGGCCAGCTCTTCCCATCAAAAAGTCAGGATCACTTGAAATAATTCCGCCGACACATCCGCTGTATCCAGCTTTTACAAGCCCCCGACGAGCATAAAGCGGAGTATGATGAAAAGGGGAAACGGCATAACGAGGCTTCTCTCCCACAACATTCTCAATTATTGTGGCCGACTGTTTGCCTTCATTTAAAGCCGATGCCTCACTACCCCCCCAATTTGATGCATGCGTTAGTGTATGAGATAAAATTGCACCACCCGATTTTAAAACTTCTCTTGGAAACTGATGTTGATTGGAGTTTGCAAGTACGGTGGCATGCAATGCCAAGGAAAAGGGTACCTGGTAATCCTGATAAACTCTCCCAAGCGCTCTAGCCGAATCAATATCTTCATCACAATCCAAGCGCATTGTCACGGCACTTTCATATCCAAATGGAATTTCTAAAATAACCGGCCAAGAAGGAATGATGCCAAAACGATATTCAGAAATAAACTGCTCGAGCAAATACCATTCATATGAATCAACTGGTCCAACAGCCCTATTAAACCAAATCAAACTTGATTTTTCAAAATCCCATAGCCCACAATATGCAGATAACACTCTATCTTTAACCATTACTTTAGCAAGTGTATTTTCCGGATAAAGTAAAACACATTGTGAGAGTGACCACATTGAGCCATCCGAAGTGACGGCACCAAAACCAAGATTATTCCATTCGTCTGTAAAATCAAAACGACATAGCGACCGAGGTGGTGGCATCCAGAGACCGTACCCATTGAGCCTTAAAGTTTTATCATAATAAATCGATGCCAAACTCTCAGAGTACTGATGGCTTAGCGCAGGTTCACAGACCGAAGCAGATTGCATTTGCTCGCAGACAGCAGTTGTAGTAGCGCCAAGAAAATAAGACAAAGTATTCGGCAAGGCTCCAAAGATAATAATTTTGCAGGATAAATTTTGCATTACCTCTATTAACAAGAGCGCAAACTCTTCATCGGGATTAGTTATGACTAAAATATCAAAGTTTGACGGATGATTTTTCAGCCTATCGATTAATTTGATGCAATCTGCTTTAGTCCCTAATTTTGTACTCCCCATCCCGCAACTACGCTCAAAAGCAGATCGAACAATATAATTAACTTGCTGTTCTTGTGCGCCACAGAATATATAAATCATGGGTGAATAACGTGACGAAATTTCGCATTACGCCCAACTCGTACCAAATCGTTATGGCTGATAAATTGAAGATCAAATCCACCACAAAAAAAATGATTTACTTTCTCAGCGATAGCACTGGGAGATGCGGTGTCCTCAGGAACAATTTTTAACCCTGGAGGCGAGGTGCGTAAATCAATTTGAAACTCTTGTATTCCACCTACACGATGATCTAAAACATCTTGGACATAGTGGGTGGCATAATTCACACCATTAATAGTTAGTTGATCATGAATACGACCAACTAGATTTGTCAAGAATGTACCCTCATGATTTCTTTGAATATAACCCAAATCACCAGTGCGATAGCGGATTAATGGCATGAGCTTATTTCTAAACCCAGTGAATACGAGCTCGTGTTGTGCGATTCCATCATAATTATCTGACTTATTAAGCCGAATAGACTCACCCCATCCCTCAGAATGTAAAACGCGCATAGGGTTTTTACCGCCATCAAGTTGATAAGCCATAATACCCAATTCTGCCAACCCATATCGATCAATGACCTCGCACTGCAAGACCTCAGAAATTACTTCTCTTTGATGCGGTTCAAGTAACTCACCACTCGATTCAAAAACTGAGAATGCATTCGCGGTCTTTAAATTTTTTTGAATAAAGCATGCTAATGCATAAATAGTTGAAGGGTGTGCATGAACTAGGTATGGCTTACGTCGCTTTAAAACCCTCCAAATTTCAGCAAGCCCAATATCATCAAGTCGGTCAAAAAAAATATTTGTTCTATTCATTGCAACACATTTAAAGTCTTCACGAGTAAACCACTTTGTTAAGAAAGGTGTATCAGGAAAACGGCAGGCGAAATGCAATTCAGGCTGTCTTTTGCCACAGCCAATCGTTGCACGTGAGTAAAGAATTTCTGCAGCAGAATAATCAACTGCTTCTTGATCATAATAAACATGACAAGCTAATCCTGTCGACCCCCCTGTTTTGCATACATGATATTTGGCTTCGGCCAAGGGTCTCGATAACATTCTATTACCTTGTTCTCGAATAATTTCCTTGGTTAAAAAGGGTATATCCTCTAAATAGGCCAAGTCTTGTGATAGCTTACTAACATCCAACTGATGCTTCTTAAATAAATCACGATAGTAGGGAACGCAATGTGCTGCAAACTCAACAGTATTAATTAAGCGCTTACGAACAATCTCCTCCTGCTCTTTATTTGAAAGGCTATAAAAAAGCTGCATCTCTCGTAACTTTGGTCGAATAGATCGTTTTTCAATCCACTCAGCCAAGGGGTAAGCGATATAGGCACTTGCCAAACCAGCCAAAGTTGATATAGGCCAGATAGATAATCCAGCCTCTATAGCCGGAGAAATGGCTTGACGACTAAAACTCATATTGTTATTGTTTAAGTAAAATTAAATTTTTTCGGCATTCAAATTGCCAACTTTAAGTCAAATTTACGATACTGTAGTAAAAATGCCTTGTGTATGATTATATAATTTATAATTACAAGTCTTTTTTGTATTTCCTTTTGCATTTTTAACCCACTTAATAAGATTAGTTGATGCGTGTTTTACATGTTTATCGCACGTATTATCCTGATGCACAAGGGGGGCTACAAGAATCTATTCGCCAAATTTGTCTTGCAAGCTCCAATTATGGCGTTCAGTCAAAAATCTTTGCGCTCTCACCGAATCCTAACCCAACAACAATTAACGCCGAAGAAGGTCTTGTTGTCCGTTCTCGCTCATGGTGGGCTCCTGCTTCATGTGATATGGGTGGCATCGATGCGCTAAATCATTTTAATGAGCTTGCCGAATGGTCAGACTTAATTCATTTCCATTATCCATGGCCATTTGCTGATCTTCTTTATCTTTTTTCTAAAACAAAAAAACCTACTGTACTTACATACCACTCCGACATTGTCAAACAAAAAACTATTGATAAATTCTACGCCCCCTTGAGAAAATATATGCTTAACTCCATGGGAGCGATCGTTGCAACTTCACCAATATACGCACACTCAAGCCCAGTACTTAAAACATATCATGGCTCACTCAAACTGAGAATTATTCCCCTTGGAATTATTGAGCGTGAAAATTCATTTAATTGTCCATATCAAGAAGATGCTTACCTTGAGACACTTCACCTTCAGCGAAAACCTTACCTACTTTTTTTGGGTGTTCTGAGATACTACAAGGGGCTTCATACTTTAGTTCAAGCTGCAAAGGACATCTCATGCACAGTTATAATTGCCGGTTCTGGGCCACAAGAGGATGTCATCAAAAAACAATCTGCAGCGTTAGGTGTCACTAATATTAGTTTTATTGGGGAAGTAACGGAACTTCAAAAAAGTGTTCTTTTGAAACACTGTCAAGCTTTGATTTTACCTTCTCATGTTCGCTCTGAGGCATTTGGTATGGTGCTAATTGAGGCTGCGATGCACTCCAAGCCGATGATATGCTGTGAGATTTCTTCAGGAACATCTTTTGTCAATATCAATGATTCTACAGGCTATGTTATTGAACCAGAAAACCCTGCTCAATTAGCAAAAGCTGCAAATGCAATACTCGCCAACCCAACGCAAGCCAAAATCTTTGGTCAGAATGCACGTAAACGTTATGAAAATCTCTTCTCTGGAGACGCTCTAGGAAAGGCTTACTCTAAACTCTACAAGGAAGTAGTAAATCATACCTAGAGAATAATTCTTTAAATGTGACTCTATTTTTATGAATCGAAATTGAGATCGCCCATTTTTTTAATTATTTCATCTAGTGTTTTTTGCGCCCTCCAACCTAATTTATTAAAAGCTTTTTGAGGGTTAGCTTTACTCACCCCAATATCAAGGGGTCTAAAAAAAGATTTCTCCACCTGAACGTATTTTTTCCAATCTAAACCATAAGGCTCAAAAGCCTTTTCTACAAACTGCCTAAGAGAATATGAAGTACCAGTAGCAATTACATAATCATCTGCGCTTGAGGTTTGCAACATCATCCACATAGCCTGAACATACTCAGGTGCCCAACCCCAGTCGCGCGTAATATCTAGATTGCCTAAGACCATACTCTTTAAATTACCCGCTGCAATCTCTTTTGCACCGTTGATAATCTTTTGCGTCACAAAACGATGTGGGCGTAGTGGTGACTCATGATTAAAGAGTAGGCCTGTACAGGCAAATAAATCATAGGCCTCACGATAGTTTGCCACCTGCCAAAATCCCGCTGCTTTAGCTACAGCATAAGGACTGCGCGGTCTAAATGCCGTCTCTTCATTTGCAGACTCATCACCAGTATCGCCAAAAGCCTCACCGGAGCCCGCGTTATACACCCGAATCTTTTTATTGGTAAAACGAACTGCCTCTAATAAATTGAGAACACCTGCAGAAATACTCTCCATGGTTTCAACTGGCTGACTAAAGGAGAGGCCTACGGAAGTTTGTCCTGCCAAGTTATAGATTTCAATCGGCTCGTATTTGGTGATGACTTGAAGAACACTACGAAAATCATTTAATGACATTGAAGTCAAAGTAATCTGCGATTTAATGCCTAATTTATCTAAATTAGAAAACGTGCTAGCCTCAGCATCACGGGAGCTACCGATAACTTTATATCCCTTAGAGAGCAATAATTTTGCCAAATAGGCGCCATCTTGACCACTGACACCACATATTAATGCTACTTTAGTCATGAATATATAATTATAAATCTTATAGAATTGTTAACTAAACAAAAGCCTTCTGCAGCCAATCTGTACAATATTTATAAGAATTATAGCCTTCCGTGAGGCGAATCATCAAAAACACAAAAAGTCACAAAAAAAATCGGGCATTCACTCAAAAGGTTTAAAGGGGAAGCCAAGCTCGGAATTAAAGGTGACGACTGCCAATATCTTTTATTCACCCTGCCCCAATTCTTTTATTTTGCATCCATCAATGCCTTGGTTGCATTCAACATCTGGCAGCTATAACCCCACTCGTTGTCATACCAAGCAAGGATTTTGACCAATTTGCCATCTTTAGACACACGTGTTTGAGTGCTGTCAAAAATACTTGGGCGTGGGTCGTGATTGAAATCAATAGAAACCAAAGGCAAGGTGTTGTAACCCAAGATGCCTTTTAATGGAACGCTCTCGCTGGCCTTCTTGATG
>JACCDN010557422.1_pt1 | contig 27331 bp, 26 predicted proteins | sample 7441691 | NCBI WGS metagenome assembly JACCDN01 (sample SAMN15323439, study PRJNA562643) | freshwater metagenome | isolation source: river surface water | place: USA:Blue River Watershed | collected 2017-08-16 | reverse complement strand
TGAGATATAGTTTAATGATTAGCACTGGTAAGTGTGATGTAGATATATCAAATCAAAAAAATGTTAAACTTACTAATGAAATGAAAGACTTATTTAATCAATACCTAATGCCTATCATAAATGATAATGAATCAAGTTTATAATCATAATATACAATACTAGAATCAAGTAATGGAATATCATAAATGAACATAATTCCTTCTCTGCACGTTTCAAGTTAATGTCTGCTTATATGAAAAGAATAATTTCAACTTTTGATATTGAATAGGATTAACATAATATACAATATGAATATAAACGACGATAACTTTGGAGTATCATACTCTAAGTATGCATTTACAATTCCTAACTCCTCTGGTCAAGTAATTCCTAAATATTACAATGATATATCAAATATGAATGCGCTTGTTCTTATATTAGGATTTGATACTGATATAGACGCTGATTTATGGGATAATACAAAGTTTGCTAGATTTATTGAAGATATTGAGAATAACATCGAATCCACTTTCAATTATATTGTTGATTCTGATATTAATGGCGGCAAAAAAGGTTACTTCAAGTATAAAGACATGAAGATTGAATTTAAAGTTTTTGATTATGGTAAGTGGTACGATACAGCATGTTTTAATATTTTGCCTGTTCATATGCATAGATTAAGACAAATATTCAATGTTATTGAAACATACATCACGAATCCATGAATGGAGTTAATCGAAATTCTCAACTAATCTTTTTATGTAAGAAGAAGCTGGATGATAAATGAGCTTCTTTCTTAAGAAATCTCTTACAATGCTTTCTTTTTCTATTTTTCTGAAAGTTACAGCAAATTTTTTCTGAATCAATGGAATAATCTTCACATATGATGACTGAGATAATTTGATAACATATGAAGGATACTTATCAAAAAGGAATTCTAGAATCTCTGTATGATCATTGAATATGGCTCGATCCATTGCCCAATATGTACAACCTTCTGTTCTGTTTTCATATAACCACGTGACCACTTCTAGATGACCTAATTTTGCGGCATAGTCCATTGCATCTACAGTACATCCTTCAGATCTGTTTTCATGTAACCATTTGATCATATCCAAATGCCCAGTCTTTGCCGCTGATTCCATTGCATTTATAGTACATCCCTCTGTTCTGTTTTCATGTAACCACTTAACAACTTCCAAATGGTCATGAGATACTGCATAATCCATTGCGTTGGTACTACATCCCTCAGTTCTGTTTTCGTGTAACCACTTGACAACTTCCAAATGGCCATACTTTGCTGCCTTATCCATTGCATAGATTGAGCATCCCTCAGTTCGGTTTTTATGGAGCCATTTCACGACCTCAAAATGTCCATTCTGACAGGCCATATTCATTGCGTAAGTAGAACATCCTTCGGTCCGGTTCTCATGTAACCATTTGACAACTTCCAGATGACCATGCTCAGCGGCAAAATCCATTGCTAAGAATGTACAACCTTCGGTACGGTTGTTATGTAGAAACCGGACAATTTCAAAGTGTCCTTTTCTGGCGGCATAATCTATCGCGTCCTTCGTACATCCTTCGCTTCTGTTTTCATGTAGAAATTTGACAATTTCAAAATGTCCTCTTCGGGCTGCATAGTCCATCGCCTCTATAGTACATCCTTCGGTTCGGTTCTCATGCAAAAATTTAACGATTTCTAAACGACCATATTGAGCAGCAACATCCATTATTCCACGACTAAATACTTCAATTCTGTTCTCATGTAACCATTTGATCTTATCCAAATGACCATTTATCACTGTATAGTAAATATCTCTGGGTGTGATTTTATGAATATTTTCGATTGTATATCTGGTATTATTGTAGTACATAATGATTAACTATCTTGAAAAAAATTCAAATTTACAATTTCTCGGAGTTAGGTGAAATGATTGATTGTACAGATCATTACTGACACCGCTGACCACATACCCGTTTTCGTACTATCGAGATAAAATAAATTTGAATATATATTACTATATAACAATATATAAAATGGATCAGGAGAATCACTATACATGTGAAGCATTCTTTCAAGATTGTCTCGAAAATAACAAGTTGGATCAGCTTAAGTATGCACATGAACACTTCGGAATTATTGATCGCGAATGGCATCTCTGTGGTAGTCAATGTTTTGGAATAAGAGGATGTTTATCTAAGGATGAAAACTTACTCGATGCTGCAATTTGGTATAATAATACGGAAATGGCAGACTGGTTATTTACAATTGGTATGACCCCTAACTTGTCTCATGAGAACAAATATACATGTGAAGCCTTCTTCCAAGATTGTCTTGATAATAACAAGTTGGACGAGCTTAAGTTTGCTCACGAACGCTTTGGAATCCTTAACCGTGAATGGCATGCTTGTGGTAGTCCATGTACTGGTGAAAAAGGATGTGCAGTTAAGGATGAAAACTTACTCGATTTTGTAATCAGGTGCAAGAAGACAGAGATTGCAAATTGGCTTCGTGAAATTGGTATGACTCCAAACATGACATAAGTAGACATAAACTTAGGATTTACCATAAAACTCATAATATACTACATTTTTTTCCAATTATTAATCAAAAGCACTGACTATTCTTTTGATATACAAGGTAGTTGGTCGCATAAGAAGTCTCCATAAAAAGCAATGAACAATGTTTTTCTTAAATGGAATCATAACATATTTACGACATATACTAATATGCAAATCATCAGACAGATAATCTAATGGGTATTTATCATGACAATCTTTTTCTCTTATATACTTTTGTATTGTGTTACTCTTCATATTTTTGTCAATAAACTCTTCAATTTTTGGTCTGTTGCCGCTCATACACAATAAATGAAAATATTTATAATTATAGCAGGTAATCGTACTGCTTTTACTCCTGTATAAGCGGTGGCATTCATCCACACCATACAAAATCAGTAAAGATCCAAAATCAAAAGTATAATCCAATAATGTTGGTTCTAGTTTCAATAGACAACTTATCAATTTGGGTATTTTCTTACTTAAAGCAAATTGAAATAGGTTAATTGAAAACTTCATATTGTAATCATAATACAGTATATTGATTGTATCGAGTAAATCATCAATTTGAGATATATTATTACGAAACGCATCTTCAATAAAATCTAATGGATTCATATTCCTTAAAATTTGTCCATGATGCTCAAATACACAATTTCTATCGGCTCCATTTTCGATAGCATATTTGATAACTTCCAAGTTACCCGATTTGCAAATTCTTTGAAATGTTGAAATAAGCATACGATCAAATTCATTCATACTATTTTTAAATCTATCGATTAGTCTCTTCATAATATCAATATCATCTAATTCTATTGCATAATCAAATACTGAACATGATTTGGTATCTAGTACATACTTTATTTCATAATCACTATCCAAAATAATTTCAATTAATCGTTTATCTTTCATTTTGATTGCGTCATGCAAAAGTGTTACTTTATTAACGTTAATACTTGATGGGCGATGGATTGATACATTTCCTGTGTAGTTTATAATATTTGCATCTTCAATAAAATATTTGATATTCAGAACGTCATCGGACAGATGAGTACTAATTGCATCATATTGATTTTCGTCTGCCAGTTTTTTAATGATTTTAACGGTATACTTGTTCATTTCTTATATTAATTATTTCTTGTATGACTAATTACAAGTAAAATTGTTTAATTTGGTAAGTTGAACATCATTATTGTAGCAGATGGTGAACACTTCTTTTTTCATTATACTAGTCTTTTGCCTCGATATAAATGTGACACTCCCACCCCTAAAGGAGTGGGCTTCTCTGCGCAAAGTGAGCGCAGTTTTTTTAGATTTACGGTACATGTTTTAGACTAAGAAATGCCGATCCTCATAAGAGAATACCAAATGTTAATCAGTTTTACCTGATTAACACTAAAGAGTCTAACAACACTTTCCCCTTCTTTCGGTCTGTCACTGACCGTCAGTTCTGAATTAACGAACTGAAAATGTTAAACACAAATGTCTAGACAATACTGTCCTTTATTTGCTATGTTATTACCTGCGTTAACATCTCTATGATTTACATTTCCACAGGTTTGGCAATTATATAATTTAGAGTTACAGGTGTTAACAGAATGACATTCAGAACATCCCTTTGATGTGTTGTATGGGTTAACATAAACTACCACACTACCATCAATTATACCTTTATACTCTATCTTAGTTTGGAGATTATGAAATGGGAAAACTTGGAGCCAATGTTTATTTTTCTTGTTAATCTTAGCTTCTCTTAACCCGGATAATCTTTCCATAGCTATGTTGGTATCATATTCCTTAGCTAAATCTACTATTTTTCTACTAGTCTTATGACATATATCATTGATAATCCTAGATTCTTTGTTTCCTATTTTCTTAACTTTACCAGATGGTCTTTGAAGTTTAATATCCATCATTCTTTTCCATTTAGCATCTTTATGTTTAGACATTTTAATATTTCGTTTGTTTAGATATCTTAGTTTAATCGGTTTACTTTGAATTTGATATCGTTTTCTCATTCTAAGATATTTGGTTCTTGTATTAAGATGGTTCCTACCAAAGAAACGCCAAACAAAATCCTTATCAAAATTCGTGCCTAGCACAGCTAATGATGGTTTAAGATTTAAATCAACACCTATAGTTTTGTCCTTTTTAGTTAAAGATTGTTTTGATACAGAGACATTTACGTAACAGTATTTAGTGTTAAACTCAACTTGATTGATTTTTTCGATAGGTCTTGGACATTTCCAAAACAGTTTAAGAGATGTTCCTTTCAAATTATTCCATTTAATATTATTATGCTCACCTAGGTTTTGTTTAGCCTTTTCTGGTATGTTATCATATCGTTCTAGAGGATGAAATGGAGTAATTGTTAATATGTTATTTTGATATTTAATAGCTTCTTTTTTCCCATTCATATTAACTATTAAATTAACACTTCGACCTATACGTTTAGCCTTTTTGTTTTTCTGATATTTTCTGATAGTAGCATTAACAATTGTTGAAGCTAATTTACCAAAATGGTTATACGAAGCTGATGATAACTTTTCTTTTTTATGAAGAATAGAATGCTTAGCTATTTTGGTCGATACAATCATAGCCTTTCTAATACTTCGTCTAATCAAATACCATTCATATCTATCTTTTTGATTAGATTTTAAATGATAATGTCTATTTTGTATATTTTTATACTCCTTAGTATAGTTCGTTTTGTTAAACCGTTTGCCTTGTCTAAATAGAGTTTGGCATATTCTTGTGTCTTTTTCGAATGAACTAACAATATTAGGCCTGAGCCGAATCTTGTAGGTCAATATAGAATAGTTAGGATCTTCTACGTCTTCCATGATATATATAGTGCTATCAATTATTCAAATTGATTTTCTCCTCATAATAAGAAAAAAATGACGCAGTTCTTCTTCTTGTGAAGATTCATCCCACAGCTAAAGCAGTGGGCTTTCTCTTCTACCCTTAGTAAAGAAATTTGAGTATCTCTTTATAGTCATGTGTAGCGGCACAATCCATTGCGAATTCAGTACACCCTTCTGATCTGTTTTCATGTAACCACTTGATTGTATTAAAATCACCTTTCTCTACCGCAAAATCCATTGCGAATGTAGTACACCCCTCATTCCTATTCTCATGTAAGAATTTGACAATATCTAAATGACCAAAACCAGCAGCTAAATCCATTGCTAATGTAGTACAACCTTCGGTTCTATTTTCGTGCAGAAATTTGACAATATCTAAATGACCATACGCTGTAGCCCAAATCATTGCATACTTAGTACAACCTTCGGTTCTATTCTTGTGTAAGAATTTGACTATATCTAAGTAACCATTTTTTGCAGCCCAATCCATCGCATATTCAGTACACCCCTCATTTCTTTTCTCATGTAAAAATTTGACTATATCAAGATATCCAAGTTCAGCTACCTTATTCATTAAAAAAGTGGTGTATCTAATTGTTGTTATATTGTAATGAATCCATTTTATGATTTCTAAATGACCAGCTTTTGTTGCTTCATGCATCGCTCCTTCATAACATATTTGTCCTTCATTATGGTATTTAATAACTGCTTCTAAATCACCATTTCTTGCAGCCTGCTCCATTGTATGTACAAAAAAAACAAAAGTTTAATTAATAATCATCCTCCTCATAATTAAATTAGGTTTCAACATCATAGTTGAACGTCATTATTGTAGCAGATGGTGAACAACTTGCAGTTAATACAATATGGTATATTTATATTAAATACTATCAATATAAATATAAATAGTATGGAAGTAGACTTTGCAGATTTAGCTCATATTGATATAAATTTTAAAAGACATGTTCATGGAAACATTATTGTTGCTACAAAAAATGAATTAGATACTCTTATATCTACAAACGCATCAGAAAAGGAAATCAAACAAAAAACGGAGGAATTGAATCGTCTTTATAGAACTCATATTTTGATTATTGGTGAACCATTTGACTATGAGAAGTTTACTGCTTTGGAATAAAGTGATATTAAAAACTTGTTTGTATTATAGGTATTAAGATGAATATTGACATGGATTGGTTAGCAAGAGAAGGAAAGCTGACAGACATTATTAAATATCATAATAAAGGTAAGAATTGTTCAAAATTGGCGATGACTTATGCTGCTCAATTTGGACATCTAAATGTTGTAAAGTGGTTACATGAAAACAGAAATGAAGGTTGTACTGTAAATGCAATGGATTATGCTGCGGCAAACGGGCATTTTGAAATTCTCAAATTCTTACATGAGAATAGAACAGAAGGATGTACTAGATTAGCAATGGAGCTGGCAGCTGAAAAAGGACATCTGGATATAGTCAAGTGGCTACATGAAAATAGATCTGAAAGATGCTCTACTAGAGCAATGAACTGGGCTGCTTGCTCTGGTCATCTTGAGATAGTAAAATGGCTTCATGAAAATAGATTTGAGGGATGTACACATATTGCAATGGATTATGCCGCAAAATATGGTCATTTAGAAGTTGTCAAGTGGTTACATGAAAACAGAACAGAAGGATGTACTACAGATGCAATGAACTGGGCAGCTGGTCGTGGTCACTTAGAAGTGGTCATATTTCTTCACAAAAACAGAACAGAAGGATGTACAACAGAAGCAATGGATAGTGCGGCAAAATATGGTCATTTGAAAGTGGTCAAATGGTTACATGAAAATAGAACTGAAGGATGTACTAGTTTAGCGATGTCATTTGCCGCATTTCATGGGTTTATAGATGTTGTAAAGTGGTTACATGAAAATAGAACTGAAGGATGCACTCATTTAGCAATGGATTGGGCAATACTAAATTGTCATATTGAGATAATATGTTGGCTTCATAAAAACAGATCTGAAGGATGTTCTGTGTGGGGATTTCAAGAAGCAGTTCTTCAAGGAAAGACTGAAATCATATCATTTCTCTTTCAAAACTACAAACATATTGTTGCTAAAGTAAATGTGGAAACATATGAGAAACTACTTCCAATGATCCAAAATTATTTGCGAACAATTTTTGAGAAAATAGCAAAAGAGAATATTGTCAGAGAATTTCTTACCAAAAAAATAGTTTATCATCCATCATCCTGTTACATTAAAAGAATTGTAGGCCGCTTTTAAATTTGAATTAAATACTTAGGATAATAGTATTATAATGTTCTGGTATACTCTATCCAATAAGAAAATGGATCACTTTGCAATGGTCGGTGATCTTGATAGCTTAATTAAGTTACATAATTCAGGAGAAAGTTGTACTATAGCAGCTATGGATAATGCTGCATGTAATGGACATTTTGAAATTGTAAAATGGCTTCATGAAAACAGTACTGTAGGATGTAGTACAAAAGCAATGAATCTAGCCGCAAATGAGGGTCATCTTGAAATTGTAAAATTTTTACATGAAAATAGAACTGAAGGATGTACTATAGATGCAATGACAATGGCTGCTACAATGGACCATCTTGAAATTGTAAGATTTTTACATGAAAATAGAACTGAAGGATGTCATCAAGATGCCATGAATAATGCAGCAGAATATGGTCATTTTGAAGTTCTTAAGTTTCTTCACGAGAACAGAACTGAAGGATGTTATAGGGCCGCAATGAATAGGGCCGCAATGAATGGTCATTTTGATATCGTAAAATGGTTACATGAAAATAGAACAGAAGGTTGTAATGAAAGGGCAATGGATTATGCTGCGATGAATAATCACCTAGAAATAGTAAAATGGCTTCACGAAAATAGAACAGAAGGATGTTCGTACCAAGCAATTGACTATGCCGCACGGAATGGACATTTTGAAATGGTGAAATGGTTGTATAGAAATACCGGAAAAAAGTATTCATCTGAGGGGATGAATGATGCAATTGAGAACGGACATGATGAAATTGTAAATTGGATAAAGAGTCAATCATAGACTACTTAACCATTATTAGCTCTTTTTTTCTTAATTATATTTATTGTTATTTTAACAAACTCTATCATACTTCCGACTACTATTCCACTTGCTATAGATATTAAAAAATAGTATAATATTGAAAGATCTGAATCAATAGGATCTGTTCCAAGCAAAACAAGTAAAACTACCAACCATACTAGTACGCCCACTACAGTTGATCCTTTTGCACCGCCCATACTAGCCATATTTCTTTTGCAAATATAATATCAAGTATATTAAATTGCTGACGATTATTATTGATATCATAGCTCAATAGTTTTCCCAGTGCTTTTGTGGAAATAAATTTGAATATTACTTATATATAGTATAAATATGGAGCATATTACCGAACTTAGTAATCTTATGTTTGATATCAAGGATAAGATGACCAATGACGAATACTTGACAATCATGAATCAAGTACAGAAGATTTACGAATGTTATAAACATGACGATTATTATGATGATGATGAGTTTTATAATGGCGACGATTATAATGATGGATCCAATAATGATCCGGATTATTCTAGTGATACTGAAGAAGACTTTGATAGGTATCAACGCTCACAATGGAATCGGATTCATTATTTGATTAGATCAAAATATCAATGTACATGTACGGAAAATAAAATGCAATGCGCAATAACAAATATTGCATGCATTCATTATAAACAATTTTGTAGTACGGTACCGGGAATACAGGTCTTTCTGTCAAGAAATAATAGTCTAAGACGAAGAGATTTGGATGCAATTCTTCTATCGGTCGATGTAGATTACAATGTAGATTCAAGCAAAAGAAGACGCAATCTGCTTAAGTTTACCCACCCTCTGTTGAATTATGTTTCTGATATATTCAACCAAAAAGATAAAGCAATATTAGTTCTGATTATAGTAAATTTCGCAATCAGAAACCTATACACTGCGGATGATGCTCTTCGTTTTGTACCTGTGGTACAAGCGAAGATTACTGAACTTAGAGAAAAATTATTGGCTCTTTTAGAAGTCAATTGCAAGACTGTTATAAATGAAGACAAACACCTTGTTTCTCTAAAATTAGATATCTGGCAGGAGATATGTGATGAGGTAATCTACCCTGAATCATCAATTAGACATTTGTTCAGCTATGGACTTTTAGTTTGACCAATTAACTGGTTCTTTATGAATGCTAATCAAATACTCATTTGCTCGACTAAAGCATTTGGAACTAATAAAAGGAGTTGATGTTCTATATGCGGATAATCCACATGGATGACTAGTTTTGATAATATAGTTCTTAGTAGTATCAATAATAGATTCTTTTTTATGCGCTGTATTACCAAATAACATAAAACAAACATTACCCCGGTTACTCAATTCTGTAATGAATCGATCAGTTAAACGTTCCCATCCTTGACAACTATGGCTCAATGGTTTCTTTTCTTGAACTGTTAATATAGTATTTAACAATAGCACACCGTGGGGTTATTATGCATAATTCAGCACAATGGGCTTAACAATGCTTTTTACCACACCACCATTAGTTTTAGTTAAACTAAAACTTCCTTCGCTTGGTACTCAGGTACACGTTAGTGTACACTAATGCCGGGAGTTTCATTCCCGCATTCTTTATCTCGAAACTGAGATAGCTATATAGGTACTTTACCACACCATCTGTGTGTTCTGGTTCTCATTAATGTACCATACCATTAATATTGTTTGTCGAACAAGTTATGATACGAGACCTGCAAAGTATTCTATCCTGTATAGGCACATATGTTTAGTACTTTTTTATCATATGTACACATATTTTACTTTATTTGTTTAATTAGTTTTACAAAATAACTATACGTAAAAAAAGCAATTTGTGCTGAATTGGGCAAGCGCATTATGCCTCATGTGCTTTGTAATCAATATCATGTCTCATAAATAATCCTTCAAGACGTTTTAATATATTATTACTAGTTTTAATGCTAGTAAGCACACCAAAACGTTGTAATTCCGTATGATCTACAACATATAAATATTTTGATCTGGCAATTTGCATAAGTTCTTCCATGAAATCAAGATTGATATCATTAAAACAACTACTCTTAGCAAAATCAAAGTATTCCTTGAATTGTAAGTTATTAAGATTATTGACAAGATTCATATTGAATTCCTCCATTTGTCTAGTAAATGGATCAATTATACGCTTAATCTGCTCTCTAGTGAGGGCTTCAGAAACATTAGTATTCGTATTAGCTGACATTTTATATACGAAAGAATGATCTAGAATTCAAATTTATTTTTGATTACGTATGAGAATAGAAATCTGACGAACGCCAGTCAGGGGATAGAAAGTGGGTATTTCTGAACCAACAACGCCAGCTGGCGTTGTTGGTGGGATCAAAAGTGGGTATTTTTGGAAGAATAGAAATCTGACGAACACCTATAAGTGTTCCTCAGGGGATAGAAAATGGGTATTTCCGAACCAACAACTCCTATATGAGTTGTTGGTGGAATCAAAAGTGCTGTTTTTTGAGGTATGATGGGATCAAATCTGAGTAAAACTCCTATAAGAGTTTTACCTAGGTATCAAAAGTGTGGTTTTTTGAAATATTATGATTCCAAAAACTCTTATAGGAGTTTTTGGTGGGATCAAAAGTGCTATTTTTCAAGTATTATGATTCCAAAAACGCTAGCTGGCGTTTTTGGTGGGATCAAAAGTGCTATTTTTCAAGTATTATGATTCCAAAAACGCTAGCTGGCGTTTTTGGTGGGATCAAAAGTGCTATTTTTTGAAATGTGATGGGATCAAATCTGAGTAAAGTACCGATTGGTACTAAACCTAGGGATCAAAAGTGCTATTTTTTGAAAGAATAGGAATCTGACGAATACCTATAGGTACTCGCCAGGGGATCAAAAGTGCTGTATTTTTGGAAGAATAGAAATCTGACGAACGCTAGCTGGCGTTCGTCAAAGTATTTGACATTTTGTATATCTCTATATATTTTTTTAAGTTTAAAAAAAAGATTAAAATGAAATATGGGCTTTACGGTTCACGATCCCTAGGTATTTTGTTGGTCAATAAATTGATATAAATAATTTTTTAACTTAAAATGTATAATGTTGATTTTTTTAATATTGGCTGTGATAATATTGTTATGTTTACCGGGTGACTGTTATTCGTGTAGTAGTTTTACAGTTGTTGGTAATGCTAGATATGCTGACTGTCCTCCTGGTTACATAAATAATGGAGAATATTGTGCAAGTAATGGTTATAGAGTAGCTGCTTTAGGTGAACGAGTAGCAAGTTGTCCATCCGATTATACATTTGTAAATGATCAGTGTGTAAGAGCAAGTGATTTGATAACCCCTTCTTCTAGATTAGCAGAATGTCCATCTGGATATGTTAGAGATGGTAACCTTTGTAAGAGAGATTTCCTAATCAAAAATAATCAAAACTTTAGAAATGCGGATTGTCCAGCTGGTTATACTAAATTAGGTGATTCCATATGCAAGCAACCAGATAATATAATTGATAATACTAATATAAAACCTGCTTCATTAGTTTGTGAATATGATTCTGTATATGATCCAATCGTACAAAAGTGTATATTTCCTGAACGTAAAAGTACTCCAAGATGTCCTGCAGATGGTACGTTAAGTACATGGACAGATGGTACCCTTGTTTGTGATAAGATTGGTACTTGTGACGCGGCCACAGAAGAAAAACTAGCGGGTAATGTTTGTTATACTAAATGTCCTGACGGAACAACGCGCTCACCATATGATTTAACAAAATGTTTACTATCAAGTAATGTTGCATTTCCTATAGGAGTGAGATGCGATTCCACTGATTATCCTCATTTAATTGAAGCTAAGAAACGTGAAGATTCTCTTTGTTATGGATTATGCCCTGATCTAGAATATAAACAAACAGAGTATAAAACAACGTGTATTAAACCAGGAGCAGAATTCAATTCAAGCGTAATGAAATGCAATCCAGATGAATATCTATACGATAACACATGCTATAAACAATGTTCAACCGGAAGTGTAAACTTTGGCCCAATGTGCATAACGTTAAGTGACACATTAGATTCAAATTCAATGCTCTGTAAAAATGATGAATTTCTTTACAATGGTAAATGCTATAAAAGCTGTCCAAGTGGCTATCTTCAAGGTGCTGGTGTTTGTTATCGCCCACAAAGTGTGAAAGGTTCTAGTGGAATGCAGTGCGACGCAGATGAGGTCTTATTTGGAAATAAGTGCTATAAAAAGTGTACAAATGGAAACGTTCAAAATGGAAATATGTGCGTTCTAACAACAAAAGATCCTAAGATGTCTTGTAAACCAGGTGAAAAATTAGATGGCGTATACTGTATATCAAATCCATACTAAGAATTATATAAGAGCTATACTATTTTCTTTTTAAGAAGTATATGTAAATGATGGTAGATCAAGAACTTCCAAAAAAATCATCGTCGTATAAAAAAATATTGGTATCAGTGATAGTAGTTATAGTAGTAACACTAAGCATCGTATTACCATTAGTTTTGAAAAACAGAGATTCTAGTACAAATGATGATTCAGCTTCTATTTCTAGTAGATCTAAGAAGGTACCTGCTAAATCAACAGATCGTGTATGTAAATATGGAACTTTTGATGATAGCAAACAAAAATGTGTTTTACCAGACGATAGTTTAGTATTGGGTGGAAGTAGAGTAGTTGGTTGCCCAAATGGATTTATATTCCAAGACGATGTTTGTATTCAAAATGAAGATACGAAGCCTTTAGGTTCATTGAGACGTGCAGATTGTCCTCCTTATTATCATTATAGAGATGGTATATGTTATCAACCAGCCTTTTCATCAAATAATAAGGATGTTGTCCCTGGTGTATGTCCCGAAGGATATGTAATTCAAAATGGAATGTGCATAACAAGTGAAGCTCGTTATTCCAATCCAACAAGTAGATTGGCAGATTGTCCAGAAGATTATGTTTATGCTAATGGAAAATGCACAAAGACTTCTCAGAAATTTATTGCAAATAATAGATTAGTACCTTGCCCAACTGGTTATTATAATGAGTCAGGTATATGTAAAAAAACAGATGATAACATTGTTCCAATTAAACGTGATGCTATGTGTCCAACAGGTTATACCAAAGTAAATGGAGAATGTAAGTTCATTGAAATTGATTATATTCAAGATCCTATTAATCCTGTATGTCCAGCAGATTTCTATTTCTTAGAAAAAAAATGTACAAAAGTAGGAGATTCCTATACTTACAAGCTTTCATCAGACAAACCCAGTTATCCAACAGGAACAGTTAAAGATTATACTGACAATAAATATTATGTGACTACAAAGAATACTGTAGATAACACCAGTGGTGTTTCAGGAACGTTATTATGTACTATTCCTGGTGGTTTTGATACTGGTACATTTGATCCCGTTTTGAATAAGTGTGTTATTCCTGCAGGGACAGTTATAACTAATCGTGATTATTATAGTAATTCAAGTACTCTTAGAGATAAAGATTTCAAAGTAATATATGACTCCAATGGAGTATCATATTATGATGTTAGATTAGCTACTACTGATCGTCCAACTGGTGATGCTCAGCCTCTAGGTAAGGTTGACCCATATGGAACAAAATTAACTTTAAAATACAATCTTAGTTTTGAACCAGGAAGAGTATTATGTCCAACTGGTTATACCTCAAGTTTGGGTAATATAACAAATGGTGTTGTAAACAAAGATGCTACCTGTTATTTACCATGTTCAGACATTTCTAGCGATCTTAGTGCATCAACTGAAGGGTATGGAAAATGCATTAAGACCACAAAAACAGAAGTTCAAAAATCATGTCCAGCAGGTCAAAAAGTTTTCAATACTACTTCATGTATGTATGAATGTCCTGCTGGATATACCGACAATAGCAGAGACGGTATATGTTATAAACCAAATGAATATGCCACATTAGATAAGTTAACATGTGTTGAGGGATATAAGCTTGGGGATGATGGATTATGTTATAAACCATGCGATACAGCGAAATATACACAAAAAGATTACAAGACTTGTACTAAAACATCAGATGATAGTACAGAGTTATTATTGGGATGTGGAAATGGTGAAATTCTATATAATGGTGAGTGTTATACTAACTGCCCAACTGGATATTCATTTAAAAATGGTAACTGTGTATTAAACAGTCCTATCTCAAATACATTAGCTTGTTTACCTACTGAAACAAAAATAGGTAGTAAGTGTTATCCAGTCTGTCCTCCAGGATTTAGTCTTGATTCAGTTTCGGGTTCATGTGTTATAAAATCAGAAACTAGTAATACAGTAACTTGTCAACCAGGTGAAATCAAATATAATGGAAAATGTTACGCATATTGTCCTGGTAAATTTGGATCTGTATTAGATGCATGTGTAAGACAGGGAGGTAGTATATTAAGTGATAAATATATATCTTGTCCAGAAGGATCTATCAAATATAATGATGCTTGTTATAAGAGGTGCCCTGATGGTCAAATGAACTTAGCCGAAACGTGTTATAAACCAGAGGAAGTAAAGGACTCATCTTCTTTAACATGTACAGATGAAGAAACGTTAGAAGGTACATATTGTAGAGCAAATTGTTTGAAAGGGTATTCAGTTATAGATGATAAATGCTATCGTCCAATAAATCCTGATATTACAACGGATCCAGGATGTAATGATGATGAAATGTTGATAGATAATTTCTGTTATAAGAAGTGTCCTCCAACTTATCAAACTACAGTTAATGGATGTATTAGAAAAGATTATGCTGTTGATACTGAATGTCCAGCAGATTACCCTGTCTTCAGAAATGGAGTATGCTATGAATATTAAATTGCTAACTAAGTAACACTAATCTCAGAGAAAAATATAATTGCCTAAATTTCCATATTATCAACATCTTCCCACCAGACCCTCTTTTCAGCAACTTTCACCTCTGGCTCAAATATCTTTTTAATTAGCGATCGATCAGGACCCTTTTCTTTTCGGTGAACAAACTTTTTTCTCGCATAATCCGCATAGATATCATCAATATCACCATTATAGTTACCATAGTCATCAAAGTTTCCATCAAAATTACATAGACAATCAACGCTATCTACCCCGGTTGTAATTTTCTTCTCTGCATCTTCTATAATTGGTGGTTCAGGTGTAGCTACTGAAGCGGAATCAGTAGGAGCGGATGTAGTATCTTCTGGCGCAGGTCTTACTTCGAAAGCAATTTTGGGGAGTGGTCCAATAAATGGCTCGACTTGAAAGTCTTCATTTGTTAAAATGGAATCATTCATATCACATTGCTCAATAAGATCATCAAATTCTGTTTCAGATAGGGTTAGGGTTAGGGTTAGGGTTAGGGTTAGGAAAGAATAGGAATCTGACGAATACCTATAGGTACTCGCCAGGGGATCAAAAGTGCTGTATTTTTGGAAGAATAGAAATCTGACGAACGCTAGCTGGCGTTCGTCAGGGGATAGAAAGTGCTGTTTTTTGAAGTATGATGGGATAAAATCTGAGTAAAACTACAGTTGTAGTTTTTGGTGAGATCAAAAGTGCTGTATTTCAAGTACTATGATTCCAAAAACTACAGTTGTAGTTTTTGGTGAGATCAAAAGTGCTGTTTTTCAAGTATTATGATTCCAAAAACTACAGTTGTAGTTTTTGGTGGGATCAAAAGTGCTGTATTTTTTAAGAATAGGAATCTGACGAGTACCTATAGGTATTCGTCAGGGGATCAAAAGTGCTGTTTTTTTAAGAATAGAAAAAAATCATAAAGCCCATACTATGGGCGATTTAAATTTGTCAGTGCATGTTCATAAACAATATTCATAGGTAACCGTTACAGTACCATTTAGAATCTGTATACTTTTGAAATTGTATCTTTTTTTTGATTTCTGAATAAGATTAAATGGTATATTATTTGTTATCAGTAATTTGTTGTCTTCAAAAAATATTTGTTGATCAGACTCTGTGATACCAAGAAACAACATGAGATCATATTTGATAAATGTGATAATGTCATTTAGATCTGCGCGGGGCTTCTTTACACTTTTCCAGTAATCATCTGTAAGCGTATTGTTAATCCTACGTTTCATTATATTATTTAGTAAATGTTTATATGTCGCGCAAGTTATTTAGTGATGCTTCATTAGATCTGATATCATTCATTGCTCTACCTACAAATTCATTATGTAAACTAGATTTGTTTTGTGCTTTACTTGCAATTCTTGGATACAATAAGAAACTTGGTAGAAGTTCCATAATCAATCTCGTGGATGGACTAATGGAATGTTTTTCAATAATTCCACCAACAATAGATGCTGTACTACTTCGGCAGCGAGCAAGTTTTACTGCTACTGTGGAACTATAACCAGTGTAATTAGGTGCTACATTGATAATTGGAATCTTTCTAGTGCCATCAAACACCGATTCAACCATTTCGGCCATACCAAGTACTACTTCATCTGCAATTGTAGAGTATCTAGCGCGATCAGCTTTAAGTGTTAGGATTCTAAGAGTAGCATCAATTTCTTCTAGACTGGAACTAATAGTAGGATTACCAACAGAGTTAACAGAAATACCTTCATCTTCTAATTGTGTTTTAATGGAATCGATTTGTTCAAGTTTGATAATCTTGGTATCTTGAATACGCTCATGTTCAAGACCATATGTTGTTTTTGTTTCATTTCTAATATTATTGATAACAGAGTTGATTTGGGATCTGCGTTCTTGTTCATGGGTTAGATTTGATCGATGTCCACCTCCACCATATGATCTATTAGAACGTCTGGATCTAACTGATCTTCTTGAAGCACTGGATCTGGATGACCTGGACGATCGTCCGGAAGCACTTGATCTGGATGACCCACTGTACTCACTATCATATTCGCTATCATAGCTATATTGTGATCCTGATTCATAGCTACCTGAACCGGAATCTGAACCAGAATCTGAAGCTGACCAATCAGTACCAGATGAAATTGACGATACTGATAATGGTTTGTGTGATCTTGATCGACTACTAGATTGATGATGATTAGAATTAAGTTGTGATGACTTTGAATTTGTTCGTTCCGATACAAATTCGATACCAGTTTCATCTGCAATTTTCTTCATTTCTTGTTCATATAATTTAATTGGATCAAAGTCATCTTCTGGTTGTCTTTTAATCTTTTTTCCAATAATATTGGCTTCAGCATCATCAAGGTTGATATCTTGTTTTACATTATTTTTGTTCATCAATGTGGTAACACCACCGAGATGGGCGGCTCCAGCTCTAAGTATTTCTGGCATATTTTCTATTTAATATATGTCAATTAGAGATATTTTTTTAATATAGAATTGTGAATTGAATATATTTCTCTATTAAATAATTTACACGTATGCCGAAACTTTCAAGAAAGAAATTACGAAACGCTTTGATACAAAAACTTGTATCTGATAGCGATCTGCCTTCAGATATGAATGTTGCGGTTCCAGAAAATCCTAAAAATATTTTTATTTCATTTGATATTGCAACAAAGTCGTTAGCCTTTTGTATTGTTAAAGTACCCGAAAATATAACTAAGTCCTATAGTGAACTTAAGGCAGAATATGCTTATTGTGAACAGAGAATAACAGATCTACTTAGGCTTGGTAATGAAGATACTTGTACTGAGCAAGACGTGTTATTATTAAAGCAAAGAACAGATTCGTTATCAAATGCGTTAAGGGAATTTGTCGTTATATATGATGCAGATGTTGTTAATTTAATTCCAGATAAAAAGGACAAAGATATTAGTGAAGTAGAACGTATAAAGGCATTAGTGAACTATTTTAATACCAAATTAGTAACGGTGATCAACAAACTTGGATTAACCTCTGAAACATTAACTGTATTGATAGAACATCAAATGGCCCCAAATACAAAGGCAAGAGCGATTGCATCCGCTTTGATAGCAATGTTTGCTGATTATGAAGTTTATATTGTCAAACCAGTATTGAAAAACAGGATTAATTTATCAAATGATGATCATTGGATTAACTTTGTGAAAAAATATAAAACCTTATATACTGCAAATAAGAAGCATGCTATACATAATTTTGAGATCCTTAGCAAGGATTTTACATTCCTTAGAGAAGAACCATTTAAGAAAACAGAAATAAGTCATGTATCTGATGCTTTTATGCAAGTATTAGGTTATTTGAAACATAAAAAGAACTGATTAACTTCACGAGTTAACGCATTAATAATTTAGAATCAATTGATTGTTCAACTGCTTTTAATTTTTTTCTGAAATCAATTTCGGAATCTGATCCTCCATATTGTCTCATAGTTGTTTTACAAGGTGCTTCAGGAATATAATAAACTGATTTACCAGTAAACAACTTATATAAAATAACAAGGTTATCAAGAAGTTTCCATGCTTGATCTTTTCTATGAAAATTAGTACTAATATATTTATTAGTACATGCAAAACTACACATATTACCCAATACTCCTACTTCAATTTTATCATCTGCAATGTTTTTAATGTATGTTGGAATGAATTTAGGTGGATCATCAAAAATGAAATCACACATCCAGCATTTGAGATTTGTCTTTTTTGGCCATGTGTTAAGGCATGTAAATACTTTAGGAATAGCATCATATTGTTCATTTCTGGGATTAGGATCTGGTTCATTATGACAACGTTCCATTAATTGTTTATGGAAAATATCTTCCATGCTTTCATAATCCTTCATAGTGATACCATCTAGATATAAAATATTTGGTGGTACAAATGATTCTTCCATTTTCCATATCTTTATTCCAAGTCAAATCTTTAAATACATACATGATTATTTGTAGTCATTATCGTATAAGTCACTATTCGTATTTTCTAATTTCGTTTAAATAATAAATTTGAAATTATATATAGGATATCAATTAAAAGATGTCTATATTTAAAGAAAATGAATTTTCTATAGATGACCTATTGACGAGTTTCGAATCGCATGACCTCGAAACGAAAGCGGAGGCTACAACGGAGGCTATCGCAATCAAAGATGACTTTCTAAGTCTAAGTACCTTATGTGAAATCGAAGAAGAAACAAAACCTGTCGAAATCGCTCCAAGACGTAGAGGAAGACCAAAGGGATCTACTAATAGCAAACAACCAATTAAACGCAAAGCACGAGTTAAAGGAGATGCTCCAGATTATTCTATGGTAGATGCTTCAATTGTACCAGAAAATATCATGGATGATCTTAAGATGACCATTTATTCTTATCAAGCTCAAGTTAGTGGTCTTATTATTGACTTTCTAAAACTATTCTATATTCTAGAACCAACTGTTGATGAAACTGACTATATTCTTGCACTTCATTGTAACTTTGCTCACAAGATTAATGCAAACATTCCAGATAACTTGAAAGATAAAGCAGAAAAGAAAGCAAAATCAAAAAAGAAGACAAGAAAACCAGTTGGAGATGGTACATGCTTTAACACTTGTTTAGAAATCTATATCAAGCTTAAGCATCCTGGTATTTCTGACACAAAAATCTACAAAATGAAATGTTCATCAACAACTGGGCAGATTCAAATTCCTGGAGGACGTCTTGAAGAAAAAGAAGATTGTCGAGCGGTTGTAAACATATTCTTAGATCATTTGAAGAAACACAATATTTGTGATCCAAATGCAGAAATAGTTTCTGACAAAGTGTCTATGAAAAACTACAAAACCAAGATTAACATTGTTCCTGGATTAGATTTATATACACACAAACTTAGTAGATATTTCTACAATATTGAACATGACGAGTTTGATGAATTTGAAGGTACATATATTGAACCACCATTCAAGATTCGCGAAGCAAAGAATCCTGATGAATTTCCACGAACGTCATTCAAGTTTCAATATGGCCCAAACAAGAAGAAAGATTCATTTAGAGTTGAGATCTTCAATAATGAGAAAAAAATCAATATTGGTAGAATCAACTTCAAAGGAACCAAAGTTCATGAATATGCATTACAAGCATATGAATACATATCTGAAGTAATTAGAGAAAACTGGACAGTCTTTATTACAAAGCAATCAGTGATATCATACCAAAGTTCAGATGAATCGGACTCTGATTCTGACTCCGACTCTGATTAAACATATTAAACAATCTGACTGGCAATCAAGTAGTTAGCAAGTATGAATAGAATCACAAGTGAAACACCTTGAATAATGATACCAAAATTAGTAGGATTACGTTCTTGTAATGCGCCTTTGAAATTACATAAAATACTATTAGTATAGATATCGCTTACTACAAACAGAAACAGCATAAATAACGCCAAAATAGATTTTAATGACATAAATTTTGCGGATTGAAGATCAATATCAAAACATTTTTTTTTCAATGGAATAGAATCTGAACCTGAAGACATTATTTCTTATATATAACAATAGATTCTCCTTTATGTTTAATAAATTCACTTATATCAAAAACGTTTGACACGTTTAATACCGTGCTATTATATATATCAGCAGATAATATGTTTACATAATCATTAAACATATTCTTATCCACTTTTAATTTACGACTTTTACAGTATTTATAAGTTCCATTTTCATCTGCTTGACATGGTGAATACATATTATCAAGCTTAAAAGATTCATCAATTTCCTTGATATCAATTAGTATGACAATAGACTTCATAATTTTTTCAATTTCAGATTGGATAACATTTATGTCTTTTTTTGATAATTCATTAATGATGGTTTGATCAAATTCAAAAACTGTATTATCAATGTTTTGTTTGATTTTATGTGAATCTTTCAATTCTGAGATTATCTTTTTTAGTAAGTAACGATCATTATAACTTAACTTGTTATCATCATTATTTTTTAATGAATCAATACTTGCAAAAATATTATTGATATCTTTAGCAATATTGAAATTGGATGTTGCAATCAGTTTATGAAGTTTAGATCTTATTACCTTATTTTTTTCCTGTCTTAGAAAGTATAAAAACTCTGATACAAATAATTTATAAAGCCGATTTCTATACTCAGTTTGATTGATTTCTGCTCTATATGCAGTAGGAGTTAACATAATATCATGTTGATTCATAGACTTATCTACAAGGATAGGATTATATAATATTCTCTTGGTCTTACATGAAGATTCACATTTCATAATAGGTTCGATTTCAGGGTCGTGATAATATATAAGACGATCTAATTGAAATCCAACATATTTTGGTGGAGAATCGTATGTTTGAACTAATGAATCTACTGTAATATTCATACTATTACATACAGTTTTATCTGATAATCCATTGAAATCTTGAATAAAATCTTTCAATGTACTTTGTTTATAACTATGATCTGGTTTAGTATCATGACTAATAGCAACATCCTTTAGATATTTACCTGCAGATGTATAATATATTGGTATGTAAATATATTCATGATCAGTAGTTCTATAGGCAATGATTCCATAGCATAGATTTCGTGAATCTAGTAATTTTAATTCCGCAGTCCATTTATCAGTTGAGTGAAATATTGTATCTAGCACACATAATTGATTAATACCTTTATTTGTTTTTATGTTTTTTGATAATGCTAAAATAAGGTCATTAATAATAGAAACCGCTGAAGTATTATCAGTATCTAACATTGATGTAAAAACAGGAAATTGATTACCTTGTTTAACTTGACCATCAGTTATAAATATAGGATAGTATCCATTTTTATTTTGTACAACAACTAAGTTCTTAATATTGTCATCTACTACAAAATCGGATGAAATATTCAATGTAACATCATTAGGAACAAGTTCCTTCCAAATAATTGTTTCAATATTATATACATCCTTTACTAGATACATAAATATCTTATTCCATTCATTTACATCTTCTAATACTGATAAATCCATATTTTTATACAAGAAGATTGATAAAATGGTATCTATAAGATGTTCTGGAGAGTCAAATACTTGAGCAGCACCGTCGCCAATAATGGTATATGATGATCCATAAGATAATATATGTTCAGTTATATTTGTTATTACTTCTTCAACTGACATATTAGTTGCAATAGACTGTAATATGCTAAAAATTAGGCCGCAATCAGTAAGACCTGGTAGATCCTGTTCAACTCCATATAATACATAATTACAAAGAGAACATAAATTACTAGTGGATTCAGATATTTTTAAGAAAAGAGACTCGCTTATTTTTGATATTCTTCCTAATGGAATAGGTTTACCATATGTAAGTGTATAGTTTGTTTCGTTTGTTTCTTCATAAACAGTATGCTCTTTCAAACATTTCTCATCGATTTCAGATCTTGACTTTTCTGATTTCTTACAACATGGTAAGCAAAAGTTTTTTGGATGTTTTCCAACTTTGAAACTTAAATGAGGATATTTCTTATTTGGGCATTCATAATACGCTGGTTTGTTATATGTGAAATTCCAATATTTAGTTGTTTTTCTACTTGAAGGTAATAGTTTATGCTCTTCTTCGGTATATAGAATAGGTTGTCTATCAGATTGACATAGAACAGAATATACTTTTGCTTTTCTATTGTATCGTTTAATATCATAAAGTGCAGGATCTTTCTCATGAAGAGCTTTTAATGTAACTTTTGTTAGATCAAGAGAATCATTTTTTGATATCTTCTGTTCATTTAAAAAGGCAAATAAATAGCGTTGAATGATTTTAAATTCTTTTATACTTGCTATTTTTGATACATCAATTTTTACGTCAGTAGTTCTTAATTGCATTTTAATTTCATAACCTTCGCATTTTGACATTCCTTTTCTAAATTGTAATAAAAAGCAGTTATCATTATGATAATCATTGTGACTACATTCATCTGGCTTCACTTCTAAAATATGTGTTTCGTTGAATTTTTCAAAAGCTTCTTTTAAGCCTAAAAAGGACTTCATGCTTAAGGATTTATTCCAATATGTACAAATATGCAATTGTTGATTCAAAATATTGTTTTGAGAAAATATATTCATACTACCACCATCTGGTAAAGCTAATACATGTAGTTCTTTGTTTATTCTTTTAATGATTGATTTAGTAAGATTTGAAATTATATTATAGTTATCTTCCACTTTTATTTTTTCGTCTTCATTGTATTCAATATATATATTGCTTCCTATACCATTTTCATTTATAGTAAATATGATAAAGTTATTGGGAGGTCTTCTTATAATAAAAGCAATATTAGGTTGAGTATTCTTAGTTACTTTCAATAATGCGCGTCGATTGATAATTTTATTTACCAAGTCCCCAGAAGATGTATGTTTCTTTATAACGAGCCTTCCTTCCAAATTATCATTAATAAATGCGATTATTGCTGGTACATTGTTATCTGTGTTTATCCAATCAAGTATATTACGTATATTGATATTACGAACACCAATATCAATATCTATTACTTCGTTTAATACAACAATACTACTCTTTTCATCTTTTTTTGGTAATGACGTGATATATTTATCTTGTTTAACATATATTGCTTCAGTTTCTTCACGTGTATAATCTGTTAATTCATTTATTTGACCTTTAATATAATATTTAAAATTGTTATGATTTAATGACCAAAACATAACAACAAATCCATAGAATACAATATCAAATTTAAACGTTTCTTGTTTAATATTTAAATCTTGAATCCTAGTCTTAGTGAGTATAGTATCTAAGTCAACCATATATAGAAACTTCGTTGATCCAATTGTGAAATATTCTTTTGATGTATCAATTCTGATATGTTCTTTGTTTTCAGTAATATATTTGTTAATTGGTATATCAGATAAAACAACATCATTATCATTTTTTGTAAACCAATCATTGATATCACAAGGAACAATAATATCATTTACGTAAACATCTTGAAGTGTAAACCCTTGAGGAGAAAATAGAAACTGTCGATACGGTGGAATACCATGAAGAATCCAAATTTTATTCTTGATATCATGAAAAGTATCTTCAGGGTGAATAGATATTTTTTTAGATTTGAATTGGAGCTTTTCAACTACAGATTTGGTTATTGGATTGATATTTACTACATAAAAATCTATCATTGTATATATATAATGCCGTCTATTAATAACTGTACTTTAATAGCTATCACTATTTTATATATATTTGTGTTTATTTGGTTAAGTAAAAATAATATAATAAATTATTTTACTTCAATGCAAGTAAAAGGAACAGATAATATCTGGTATAAGATTCAAAATAACCTGAAAAAACAAGATAAGGCGGTTGAATATTTAGAAGAAATCAATAAAAGAATTGTTGTTCTAGGAAGACATCTTCAAAAGAAATATGCGAATGAATCTGCATGTCCAGATAAAGTTAAACAAGTTAAAAATCTTCTTGTTAGATATAATCCAGACAACATAATTGAGAATTCTCCAAAAATAAAGGGAGAATCTTCATATACTATTAACAAAGGAAATTTAATAGCAATGTGTTTGCGAAACAAAGATGATCCTGAATATGATGTTCATGATTTTGAATCGGTAATGTTTGCATATTTGCATGAAATTGCTCATGTAACAACTGATGTTAAACAACATGAGCCAGGATTTTGGGAAACCTTTAAATGGCTACTTGGCGAAGCTGAAGAAGCTGGAGTCTATAAGAATATTGATTTTGCCAAAACACCAATCAATTATTGTGGACATTATGTTAATTATTCACCATACTTTGATACTTCAATTAAGAAATTATGCTAATCATATAAATTGATATAAGTACTATTTTTTTTATTCCAATATAAGATACTAGTCATGTCAAACCCTCCAAGTTTAAAATCATTACATGATACTCTCGGTCCAAGTTTGCCCCGTCGTATTATTAACTTAAAACAAAAACCACCTGTATTTCAAAAAACAATGACCCCTTTTAATGGTGGTACTGGACTGACCGAATATAATGATGGTGATATATTTATTGGAGAAGCCCCTATTGTAAGTATCCTACCAATAGGAGATATTAATCAAAATTTAACAATTAATAAGTTAGGTAATGTTAATTGGTCAAATGATATAATTAGTGCAAAACAAAAACTTATATCATATGATCTCATTAATGTATATAATACTTATCAAAATGAAGTGAAAACTACTCTTGATCAATATGCACAAAATGGTATAAATGTTTTGCAAATAGAAGAAGACACTTCTTTTGTAACAACAAATAGTAAACTAACTAGTAACAATATTACAAAGAATACTAATCAGCTTAAAAATTCTAGTAATATTGTATCTTCTCTTGAACCCATTGTAGTTGCGGCAAAAACAAAAATGAACAATATTAGTAGTAATCTTGTCACCTTAGATACAAATATATCCAATACTTTAAGTAATTTAGTAACCGAAAAACAATTCATTGATACATTAGATACGGATTTAAGTACTCTTAATACTTCAATTGGTAATGTTTATAGTAATATTACATCTGACATTACATTTAAAAATATGATAGTAAATGGTGATTTTCAAATTTGGCAAAGACGAACATCGTATACTGGACCTGCAACTATATCATATCCAACAGCGGATCATTGGTATCATTCTATTAATCCTAATGTCACCTTAACGTCCCAAAAAAATTCGGTTACTTTTGGTTCTGGAATTGGTAATACAAATTCATTAAGACTAACATTATCAGGAATGACAAGTGGGTATACTATTGCTACAGCTGTTGAAAATGCATTATGTTTACAAAATTCATTTGCAACAATTAGTATGTATTCAAGATGCGATAATCCACAAACGCTTAGCATTACTATTGTACAAGAATTTGGTTCTGGTGGCAGTACTGCGATTACTGTATGTAACGCAAATTTTAATATTACCAATCAATGGGCTAGGTATTCAGTTACATTTCAAATGCCTAATATTAGTAATATTATAGTTGGAGAGAATAGTTGTATAAAAGTATTTATACAAACAGATTCTGCATTATCATCATTAACAAACTTAGATATTGCATTAGTACAACTTGAAAACAATATTAGTGCAACAAATTTCAGTCCTAGACAATATCAAATAGAAGAAATGCTATGTAAAAGATATTATGAAGAAGGATATTCAACTTGGTCTGGTAGAGCAACTGCAAACTTAGGTGTTGCTATTACACATTCTTATAGTGTAACTAAATATAAAACGCCCACATTGAATGTCGAAGTTATTAACAATATAGGATTCACTAATACGGCAACTGTTGGGTTTATGAACAATTTAGATAATGGTTCTATAAAAATTACAAAAAACAATGTATCTGGTCATGCTTTTGCAACTGTTAAGTATAAAGCCGAAGCCGAAATCATTTAATAAGGAACAATTCGTGAGGGTCATAATGCACTTGTACAATTCAGCACAAGTGACTTTTTTTACGTATTAGTTATTTAATAACTTAATTAAACAAATGGAGTATATATGATATACAATGTAATGACTATCAAAACTTATCCAACTTCCCTGAAGAGAATTATAAGGGATAAAGAATATATTAATGTTATTAAAGATGCGGTGAATACCTATAACAATATAGTGATCTTAGCTAATCAGTTATTTTCACTATGGACTATCAAAAAATTTGAAGAGGATGATAAAACAGCTCTCCAGAACATTAACAGGTTAATTATGAGATATACTTTAATGATTAGCACTGGTAAATGTGATGTAGATATGTCAAATCAAAAAAATGACTTAATTAATGAGTATAAGACATCTCGTTGTTGTAGAAAATGTTATAGTGATTGTGAAAATGAGATAACAACGGATAAAATTCTTAGTTATACTAAAAACAATAATCCCATATATCGTAAAGTCCATAAGATTCT